>Ga0265298_10004457_pt1 | contig 17900 bp, 16 predicted proteins | sample AusTroGonzalo_MG_3_FD_193486 | JGI IMG/M metagenome (GOLD analysis project Ga0265298, IMG submission 193486) | Bovine rumen microbial communities from tropical cattle in Woodstock, Queensland, Australia - Gonzalo_01 | ecosystem: Host-associated > Mammals > Digestive system > Stomach > Rumen ... | reverse complement strand
TGAAAAATAGGTGTTGACAGTCCGTTTTGTCCTGATATTGTGATAATTGAGAAATCAGGTTCCGACAGTTCCCGTTGATTTCGAGTTTTATTCATTTTTCTCCCCTTACGCCCAGTGCATCCGCATTGGGCGTTTTATTTCGTTCAAAACAGGCGGTGGTGCTTATGTATGGCGACAACAAGGCCGCGTTCCGTTGCAAGGGATGCGGAAAGCTACTAGCCAAAACAGACGGCGACACCACTATTGTCTGTCCGAGATGTGGCGGCGTTAATTCACTGACGGTTGAGACGATGAAGATACGGTTTGTATCCAAATCTGACCGAAACACAAGTTCCGGTCATGCGTTCAGATAAGGCAAGGCGGTGATTATCATGGCGAACTACACCTATGGTGCATACAAAAAAGATGATATAGAACTGCTTGGCCGGAAGCGTATCTACACTGACGTGGACGCAATTACAACCGAGAACATATTCGATCTATTACAGGAAGCCGTAGCCATTCATGAGCAAAATCAGGAGGCTATTGGCTATCTTCTTCGCTATGAGAAGGGCGTCCAGCCGTTGAAGCGAGTAAAGAAGATCAGGGGCGACATCAATATTGAGGTTGTGGATAACATTGCTAACCAGGTTACGGAGTTCAAGTTGGGCTACAACTGGGGCAATCCGATTACATACGTCCAGAGAGGAAACCGTGACGCAAAAAATAACCCGCCCGCAAAGGATGATGATGCGATTTCCATCCTTAACGAAATGAACGATGCGGAGGCGGCATTTGCAAAGGATCAGGAATTGGCGCGTTTCGTCGAGATTTGCGGTATCGGCTACCAGATGATCGACGTAAAGCGTGACCGCGACGGCGTCTCCGTCTTTGACTTGTATGTGCCGCATCCGCTTTACTCTTTTGTGGTTTACAAGAACAATTTAGCCGAGACACCCATCATGGGCGTGACATTCCGTGAACTGCAAAACGGTGACAGGTACTTCACATGCATCACTGACGATACGAGATATGAGGTTCTGGACCTTCACGAGATTGTCAATGGTGATGTTGTCAAGGAAAAGTGGGAATTTGGAAACAGGAGCGGCGAGAAAAACCCGCTTGGCATGGTTCCGATTGTCGAGTTTATCAGGGCATATGACCGCATGGGATGCTTCGAGAGACAGATTCCTGACATAGACGCACTGAACATCGAAGTTTCCGATTTTGCGAACAGTGTTGCGCAGAACACACAGGAAATTTGGTGGGGCAACGACTTCGAGTTCCCGAAAAAAGAAGATGGGACGAACGAAAAGCCGCAGTCAGGCCAGTGGTTGATGACAAGAACGCTTGCGAATGGCACGAAGCCGCTGATCCAGCCCTTGTCCAGCACCTTTGACTATGGCGGTGTTCAGGCGAACATCGAGAGTAAGCGCAATACCATCTTACAGAAGTGCTATGTTCCGCTTCAGTCGGATCCGGGCGGCGGTTCCACAGCGAACGCCATGAGTCTTTCTTCCGGATGGTCCGCTGCTGAAAACTCTGCGCTGAAAGAGGAGCAGATCATACGTCGGTCAAAGATAATGTTGCTTAAACTGGAACTTGAAGCCGTCAAGGTAAGAAGTACATGGCTTGAAAACAGCCCGATACTCGATCTTGAAATCTCTGACGTAGTTCCAAAGTTCACACGGCTGAAAACCTACGACCTTGGAACAAAGACCAATGCCATGATCGCAATGATCAAGACTGGCATCAATGGCCGTGTAGCCATGCAGACCGTTGATCTGTTTCCGGATGTGGCACAGGCATGGAACGACAGCCGCGAGATGGTTGAGAAGTTCCAGGAGTCTCTGGTCAAGAAGGATGAACCGCAGCCGGCTAACGAGAACGACCGTGAAATGCCTGACAATACAGATCAGACGAGCAACAGCCCAATCCTTGACGGAATGACCATGCAGACGAGCGAAACCAATACGTCAGGCGGTGATACGGATGTATGACGGAATGACCTTTGACGAGTTGAACGCCCTGTATGACGACGAGAATGATCCGATGTCAACGGACTACGACGAGTATTTCGACGACATGGACCTGACTGATATACAGAAGGAACAGAGAAAAGATAGCGCTGAGAGCCTAGAAGAAATCTTCACTTGGCTGTTGGCGCTTGTTTTTACCTATATACAGGAAGGTGTCTACGACTACACAGAGGCCATAGTTGAAGCGCAGCGGGCGTACACAGACCTTGTTGGCAATACGGACGGCCTTGAAGTGAGCGACTACTTCCTGAACAATCACATACCGTCTACCGTTATGAACACGGTAGGTACGATGCTGAACGATCCTGAGAAGATGTTCAACTTCACCGTTGACCGGGCCAGACTAATTGCTGAGAACGAAGCAAACTCCATGTGGAACGACTCAGAGTTTGAGGAAGCGTTACTGGCTGGGAAAACACATAAGACGTGGCACGCTATCGTGGATAAGCGAACACGGGATGACCACAGGTTTATCAACGGAAAGACGATACCGATTACGGAACCGTTTGAGGTAGGCGACAGTTTGATGTACTTTCCGCGCGACGAGTCGCTTGGGGCATCCGCAGAGCAGATAGTGAATTGCCGCTGCTCAGTTTCATATTCCTGATATTAAGGGGCTATTTGGTGAATACCAGACAGTCTCTTTTTATATTGCGGTGATGAACCGCCCGTCGGAGATGACGTAAAAGCACGTAACCAAAAACCATGCTCAGAGAAGAGCCTAAAACACAAGTCATGCTCAGAGAAGAGCCTAAAACACAAGTCATGCTCAGAGAAGAGCCTAAAACACAGGAGGCATTGGAATGGAAGAAAACAAAAACATCAACGAACCGCAGGTTAAAGAAAATACTGCCGGTGAAGCCGGTACTGACAAAAACGGTCAGGAGCAGGAACAGCCTGTAACCATAGAAAGCCTTATGGCTGACATGGCGAAGCTGAGAGCAGAGAACGCCAAAATCAAACTGGATCGTGATAAGGCCCTGCACAACAACGGCGAGTTGACTAAACAGCTGCGGGCAAAGATGACCGCATCCGAGCAGGAAGAAGCTGCAAAGAAAGAGCGTGAGGAAGCGCAGCAGAAAGAGATCGACGATCTGAAAAACTACAAGCGCAGGAGCGAAGCGAGGGAACGCTACCTAACCCTTGGTATGAGCCCGGAACACGCAAAGCAGGCAGCGGAGGCAGAGGTTGCCGGTGACATGGAGGCCCTTGCAAACGTGCAGAAGCTGCACACGGATACCCTGCTCAAAACAAAAGAGGCCGAATGGTTGAAGTCCAGACCTGATGTCAACTCTGGTCACGACGAGGACAAGGCTGCAAAAGATCCATTCCTTGCTGGTTGGGAAAGCGCAACTTTATAACCCTTCAACATAAAGGAGGCTACTATGGCTATCAACTATGCAGAGAAATACTCTCCGTTAGTAGACGAGAGATTTACCATGGGGGCACTGACCTCCGGTATGGTAAATAACAACTATGAATGGCTGGGTGTGGAAACTGTCAAGGTTTATTCCATCCCTACTGCCGGCATGAATAACTACAAACTGACCGGTTCCGACAGGTACGGCACACCGGCAGAGCTGGAAAACGCCGTTCAGGAGCTGAAGGTTGAAAAGGATCGTTCTTTCACCTTCACTATTGACCGCAAATCCTATGACGACACCATGATGACTATGGAGGTCGGAAAGGCCCTGCGCAGGCAGATCGAGGAAGTAGTAATCCCCGAGGTGGATGCTTACCGTATCGCTGCTTTCGTGGCTGGATGCAAGGCCGCCCATGTCCATGACGATGCGGCCCCGACTACGAGCACTGCTTACGCTCTGTTCCTTGCGTGCCAGGCCGATCTGGATAACGCGAAGGTCCCGCAGGGTGGACGTTTTGCTATCGTGACTCCGGCATTCCTGAACCTGCTGAAGCAGGATGACAACTTCATTAAGAAGGGTGACATGTCCCAGAAGATCACCATCAACGGTGTTGTCGGCGAGGTTGACGGCGTTTACATCATCAAAGCTCCGGCCAGCTACTTCCCGTCCGGCATCCATTGTATCCTGACCAACAGGTTGGTAATGCCGTCCCCGATCAAACTTCAGGATTACAAGGTTCATAAGGATCCGCCCGGAATCAATGGTTGGCTGTGTGAGGGCCGAATCCGCTACGATGCGTTCATCCTCGACATGAAGAAGGACGCAATTGCGGTGATTGCAAACCCTTCGTGAGTACTCCCACGGTAGCCGCTGAAGATGGGAGTACAGAAATTTGGGGCCATACCATCAGCGATTTACAGACAGGCATTACTGTAAATAATGGCGCGATTACTGGTACACTGAAGTATGTCAGCACCGGCGCTCTCGCAAGAGACTGGGGACCTGGTAACTTCATCGCTCTGAAATTCACTCTGCCCGCAGGCGTGGATCCGGAGGATGTCAAGGTTGGTGTTGAGCCGTCTATGGGCAGCGGCCTCGTTGCTCTTGACAACGACAAGAACGCCATCATCAAGATTTCTGATAAGGACGGCCAGAAGTTCATCGTTGAAACCTTCAATGGCGCTTATTGGGATCGCGATACCTACAACCTGTCCGGCCTGACCTGCAATGAGTCATGAGGTGACTTATGATTAGGTTAAAAAGAGATAATCTCGTCATGGAAGTCTGTACTGAGGTACAGGCTTCCGTTTTTGAGAGAAACGGATATGTGAGGGTAAAGCCTGAACCGAAGCCGGTTGAAACGGTTATCGTCAACGAGCCGAAGCCGCAGGAACCCGAACAGCCGGAAGAACAGCCGAAGAGACGCAGAAGAAAGGCAAAAGCGGAAGAAGCCGTTGAGCCTGTTACCGAAGCGTCCGAAGGATAAAGAGGTGATATAAGTGGAGACGGAAATTCTGACAGCGGTACAAACGTACTTAACATACACAGGTGAAACCGTCAATGCGGATTTCCTGTCTCTGCTTGTCAACTCCGTGATTGAGTCGTACAGGCAGCAGAGATGTTATCCGGCAGACATGTCAGCCGAAGATATCGAAGCAGATGTCGAGGCTTATTTCACGAACAAAAAGTCTGTAGTCGCAACACAGGTAATACCGGCCATGCTTGGCAAGGTTGGCGCAGAGGGGCAGTCAGCCCTGATCGACAACCAGGTGTCGAGGTACTGGGGCAATGAGACATTTGCCGTATATCTTCCCGACGTGGTTCCTTTCTGCAAAGTCATGTGATGTTTGGAGGTGACTGTCATGCGAAATCTGATCAGGAACAACAGACAGATGTGGTATGCAGTCTATACCAAAGAGGATCCCGAGACTGACGAGAACGGCGATTTCACCGGCGACGACTCTTTCAGTTATGGTGCGCCAGTCGAGTTCCGCGCAAATCTTTCCGCAACGAGAGGCACGCAGGGATTTACGGGAACAGGCGCATCCGATGACTATTTCGGTGCTGACGTTGACTACTCGCTGATTATAAGCACGGCAGACATGACGTTGCCAATTGATGAGAACACTCTGATTTGGACATCACAGCCTGTCGTTGTAGGCAAGGTGGTTGACTATAGTTCTGCGCAGTACGTCGTTACGGCAGTGGCCCGTGGTCTGTATCACATGAAGTACGCTATCAAACAGCGTGCGAAGGGGTGATTGTTATGAGCAGGAAGATAACGTTCGACCTGTCCGTGGCAAGTGTCCGTCAGGCGCAGAAGGAACTTGTGCAGTATAAGCGCGATTTGCTTGCGAAATGTGAGACATTTGTTACGCGCTTATCTGAGATAGGCATCCGGGTAGCCAAACAGAACCTTGGACAGTTTGGGTCGTACATCGTGTTTGATACCGAGGTGGATGACAGCAGTGACGGCATAAAAGCCGTTTTGGTTGCCACGAACACCGGCTTAATCCACAGCGAGTGGAGAACGGCAGACGGCACAAAGAGCGCAGATGTGTCCCCTATCCTTATGGCTGAGTTTGGTTCCGGTTTGCGTGCGAAGAAAAACCCGTTTGGTGAGCATATGTCACCGAAAATGGGCACAGGCACATTTCCTGATCAGACACATGCGGAGGATCCGCAAGGTTGGTGGTATCAGACATTGGATGGAGAGTGGCATCATTCCTATGGTGTCACGCCTACAATGCCGATGTACAAGGCGTCCGCGGCCATCTTCGACAACGTGCGAACGGTTGCCAGAGAGGTTTTCGGTTCCTGAATATCTCACCTATAGGGTATTAAAGAAAATGACTTCCGAGAGAAGGTGAAGCCATGATTGATTTGTGGAACAGAGTCACAACAAATATCACCATAGCCACGACAGGAATAGTCGCCAAGGTTACATCCACAGTGAGCAACACACCGGCGAAATTCCCGACAGTGGCGGTTGAGCAGATAGATAACAGAGACACAGCAATGGATCTGGAAAACAGCGAGACGGCTGCCATCTCTGTAATGCGCATCCAAGTATTCTCCAACAAGAATATCACCGAGGCGCGAAATATATCTTCCGTGATTTGTGACGCTATGCGCGAAATGGGCTATCACCGTACTTTCGGACCGGAACCGATCCTCAATGAAGCAGACGTGAGCATCTTCCGCACAGAGATGCGGTTTCAGCGTATCGTTTGCAGCCTTGACGACATACCGAGGTTTGCGACAACTTAATATGTTTTGTGACTAAAAGGGTGGGCGTTGTCCGGTTTTTCCAGACTTCGCCCTCTTTTTTGATTTCAATAAATACTCAAAGGGAGGTAATTGTCATGCCTAAAGCATACAGTACCATCAATACAGTCCTGAAAGCCGGTGAGACTTTTGCCGAACTTGAACAGCTTTGCAAGATCAAGTCGTACCCGGATTTAGGCGGTGCTCCGGAGAACTTGGAAACAACTGATCTTGAGGACGAAAACCAGACATTTGTATCTGGCGTACAGTCTCTTGATCAGATGGAGTTCACCTGCAACTACACGGACGAAGCCTACGAGGACGTTCTGGACGCAGCTGGCATAGATCAGTATTACATGCTTGAAATGGGCGATGGCGGCGAACAGGGGCGTTTCATCTGGTATGGTCAGCACTCCGTAAGAGTGACCGGAGGCGATGTCAACGCGGTACGGGAAATGGTCATCACCGTTACACCGTCATCCGAGATCGTCAAAGTTCCGCTTACCGTGACTCCGAAGTCGGCAACGGTCAAAGTTGGAAGCACTGTAGCCCTGACCGCAGATGCACCGTCAGGCGCTTCCGTTTCTTGGAGTTCCAGTGACTCCACCAAGGCATCCGTATCCAACGGAACCGTAACAGGCGCGGGTGTAGGAACGGCCACTATCACGGCATCCATTACCGTTGACAATGAAGTGACCGGCAGCGGAACGATCACCTACACCGATACCGCACTGATCTCTGTTGTATCGGCGGGGACTTGATAACACAACAACAATGAGCGCCATGAGCGCCACACACAGAAGGAGGCAACGTTATGGCGAAAGCATATAGCACCATAGGTACTATCCTTAAGGCTGGCGCAGCTACGAACAGCCTTGCAAAACTTTGCAAAATCAAATCCTATCCGGATCTGGGCGGCGCACCGGAGAATATCGAGACGACTGATCTTGAAGATACCTTTCAGACGTTCGTTCCTGGCGTGCAGTCAGTCGACCAGTTGGAGTTCACAGCGAACTATACTCCCACTGATTACGCGGCGGTTGCTTCCAACGCGAACACCGATCTGTACTATCAGTTGGAGATGGGCAACTCTGGCGATCAGGGCAAGTTCCAGTGGCAGGGCCAGCACAGCGTACGCGTGACTGGCGGCGACGTGAACGCGGTCCGTGAGATGGTGATTACGATCACTCCGTCCAGCGCAATCACGAAAGTGACCTGATAGGACGAGCACAACTAAACAGGAGAAACAAATTGAGGGGCATTGAATAGCAGTCGTTAACAATGCCCCTTTTTTTGTGCAAATATTGTGAGATTCCCAAGGAGGAACAGTACATGAACAGCTATGTAACTATCAATGGCAAAAAGTACGAAGTCCCGCAGATGGACTTCAATACAGTGGTCGAACTGGAAGAGAACGGCGTTTCCCTTCTGGCTATGAACGAGGACAATCCGAAGATTGCCACGATGCTTCGCGCTTTCGTTGCGTGGATCATGAACACGTCAGCGAAGAAGGCAGGCCAGGAAATACAGAAACATCTCATGAACGGTGGCAACCTGGTTGACCTGATCACTGTCTTGACCGAGGCGCTTGAGTCATCGGGTTTTTCCAACGGGAGCCGCCCGCAGCCCTCAAAGGTGGAGAGGCTTCCGCAGGATCATCAGAAGGGCCAGAAGAACAAGAACAGAAGCCACGAAAAGAATACAAGTCAATCACAGACATCATAAACGATGTCTGGGTGTCCATCGGCGCAAGATACGAATTGCCGATGGACGTATTCTACCGGCTTAATCCTCGCTTGCTTGAACGTTATCAGCCCTTCATGACGGCGACTTTGAAACAGCGTCGTGAAAATTCTTCCGAGACAGGATGGACGAACGGGTTGTACGTGGCAAAGGCGATAGGCGCATGTATGCCGAAAGGCAAAAGCTATCCGTCTGAGCCAGAGAAGTTGTGGGGCAACAGCGATGAAATTAACGAGGAAGGTGAGCCATTCACTGACGCTGACCGTTTTGGCGCGTTCGCAATGGCTTTCAATGCAGGCTTCAAGCGGAAGTCGGCAGATACATCTGATACGGAATTGACAGAGTAGTAGAAAGTAGGTGTGCGGTATGGAAGTTGATCGCCTTGAAATAGCCATAGAAACACAAGCGAAAAGTGTTTCAAAGGAGATAGATTCTCTCTATAACAACCTTGGAAGGATTGCGACAGCCCTAAACCGTACATCTACTGGCTATCGGTCTGCGGCGAAGGAAGCCGGACGTATGGTATCTGCTTTCCGGTCCTTGGCAAGCGTTAAGGTTCCGGACTTTGGCAATCTTGTGTCTCAGCTTACGACTCTGAGCAAGATCAAGTTGGACAACCTTCAGAAGAGAATCAATATCGACATAGATGTTAATTCTCACCAGACGGCATCCAACATCAAATATGCTATCGAGAAAGCCATGGAAGAGACGAAGGTAGACTCTTCCAAACTGGCCGACAAGATCATCAGCGATTTCCGCGTTACAGGTTCCGGCAAACAGGCAATCCGCAAAGAGTTTGAGGATATTGTTGCCAACCTGAAGATTGACAGCAACGGAATAGCAGACATCATAGACTATGATGCACTCTCAAAGAGCATGGATGCTATCGTTGAGGCTGTGACCGAACACGGTAAAATGTTCCGCGAAGAAGTCACTGGTATGGTCAGTGATGCAGAGGAAAGCTACAAGGACTTTTACGAGTACATTAAGGCTTTCAAGGGAAAACTCTTTATTTCTGACGATCTGAAGAGTGGCGTTGGTTTGACTGAGTTTCGTGAACTTATTCAGCAGATGCCCGGATGGATGACCACTTCTGCCCAGAAAGGAACGACTCAGGTTAATGCCATTTGGGAAGAAATGTCTGACCGTTGGCCGCATCTGTTCCCGAAAGACACGATCAGTGATGCAGAGCAGCTTGTCGTATTGATGGATCGCATCCGTGAAGCGGAAGCAGCAATTAAGCCTGTCAATATCTTCAACATGGATGGCTCCACGAAGAACGCGGCGCAGAGCCTTATTTACGATTCCGCATATGAGGCATCTGGAAAGCTGAAAGAACAACTTCAAAATGGTTTCAAGTCAGCCATGGAAGAAGCCAGCAAGAGCCTCACGCTTGATGTGGAAGTCAATCAGGATAAGATTGTTAGAGATATCCAGAGTGCTGTCAATAAGGCTTCTCAGGCCACGTTCACGCCCGTGAAAGTCACTCTTGACGTGGATAAGGGCGGCGTCGCCAACAAGGTACAGGCAGAACTGAAAAACATCAATGTTGGCAATCTGACAGAGATTTCAAATGCTTATAGTGCACTCGTCAACGAGTATTCCCGCTTCAACAATGTTGCCAGTAATGCCAAAGGCATCAACCAGATGGTTAAGACCATCAAGGAACTTGCTACAAGTGACCTGTCTGGTTTTGACGGTGATAAGTTTGCATCCATGACGCAGGCCATTGGTAGCCTTGCATCTATGACGGATGTTTCCGGAACGATTAACAAACTGGTCAATGCCCTGACAAGACTGGCCCGTGCGGGCAACGATATTGACGTGGCTGCACAGGCTCTTCCTGCTCTTGGTGCGGCACTCAGAGACGTTTTCGACCAGATAGGCGCGTCCAATGTAGACACAAGCGTTGAACACGTTCTCAGCGCCCTTACGAGGCTTGCTACGAGCGGAGATAAAGCCAACACAGCGGCGCAGAACTTACCTTCTTTGACCAGTGCGATCAGAGACTTCATAGACAGCATGGCAGAAGCGCCTGTTGTCAATGATACGACTCTTCGCATGACAGAGGCTTTCACGCAACTTGCTACGAGCGGTAAACGCATCGGCAGTATCGGTGGACAGGTTGGGAAGTCTCTTAACCAGGTATCTTCCTCAAGCAACAAGGCAAACTCTTCCCTTGGCAAACTGAACAAGACGACTGGAACGGTCATGAGTGCTTTCAAGAAGCTGTTAAGCACTTGTGGAAGCGTAGTAGGCGGCATTGGCAGTGGCGCGGCGAAGATCGTCAGCCACTTCAAGCTGATTGGCAACGGTAGCAAGCACATCAATCAGGCCCGCGTCAGCCTCAAAAACCTTCTGCAAGTAGCCCTTGGCTTTTATGGCATCCGCACTCTGTTCAATTGGGGTAAACAGGCTATAGAACTGGCATCTGACCTGACAGAAGTACAGAACGTTGTCGAGAACTCCTTCGGAACGAAGGGCACTGCGAACATTGAGAACTTCGCAAAGACTGCGAATACAAGTTTCGGTATCACGGAACTGACCGCAAAGAAAACGGCTGCTCGTTTTCAGGCTATGGGCAATGCGATGGGCATTACCACTGGTCAGGTTGCGGAAGCCACGCAGAACGTCGCTGATAAGATTAATGATGCCTACAACAAGACAGGCGAGACGATGGGCGATATGTCGGTCAATCTTACGAAGCTGACCGCAGACATGGCATCGTTCTACAATGATGATCAGGAGAAGGTTGCGGAGGCAATGAACGCCGTCTACACCGGCCAGACAAGACCGCTGAGACAGTACGGCCTTGACTTGACGCAGGCAACCTTACAGGAGTGGGCCAACAAGCAGGGCATTGAGGGTAAGATATCCGCAATGTCTCAGGCTGAAAAGACAATGCTGAGATATCAGTATGTCATGGCTAACACCAACACTATACAAGGTGACTTTGCAAGGACTTCGCAGACATGGGCCAACCAGGTTCGTATTCTTAAGCAGAATTTCCAGGCATTAGGAAGTACCATCGGAAGCACGATCATCAATGCGTTCCGTCCGTTGGTTGTCTGGCTGAACAAGGTAATGTCATCCGTGATTTCCTTCGCAGAGACGGTAGGAAATGCCCTTGGTAAGATTTTCGGTTGGAAGATCATGCATACGCCCGCTTCGAACGCGGCAGACGTGTACGACACACTCTCTGACAGCCTTGGTGATACGGGAGACGCTGGCGATGATGCGGCAGACGGACTTGGCAAGGCGACAAAGGCGGCGAACGAGTACAAGAACACTGTTCTTGGCTTTGATGAACTGAACAAGCTGAACGATGTGACAAATTCCTCTGGTTCCAGCGGATCCGGTAGTGGTAGCGGCTCCGGAACAGGTGGTGCAGGAGGGGCAGACGGAACGGGCGCTGACTTCCAGATGGTCAAAGATGACACATGGTTTGAGAAGTACAAGTCCAACATCAACAGTCTGTATGAACTTGGTTCGTATATCAGCGATACGCTCAGAGAGACGCTTTCAAGTATCAAGTGGGAAGAAGAAGTATTTCCGGCAGCGGAAGGTTTCGGTGAAGGGCTTGCCAGTTTCCTGAACGGCCTGATCAAACCTGAGACGTTTGAGGTTATCGGGACCACTGCGGCGCAGGCGATCAATACGGCCTTGCACTTCCTTGACAGCTTCGGAACGACATTTGACTGGAAGAACTTCGGTAATTCGCTTGCGTCTGGCCTGAGATCATTCCTGACGACTCTTGACTGGAAACTGGCGGCGAAGAACTTCAAGACATTCACGAACGGTATCTTGGACGCTATGAACTCCGCGTTGGATACGTTTGCGGAAGGAAACGGTTTCTACACTCTTGGAGTGAAGATCCGTGATGCTGTCAAAGATGCTCTCGGTGGAATTGAATGGGATAAGGCGTATAGCGCCGCTGACAAGTTCGGGTCCGGTCTAGCAAGTTTCCTGAACGGCCTGATTGACGAGGATACATTCGGAACTATCGGTGATACGGTAGCCGGAGTCCTCAACACGGCATTACATGCTCTCGACACTTTCGGCGAGACTTTCAGTTGGACTAAGTTCGGCAATTCGATTGCAGCAGGCATAAACAGGTTCTTCTCAAAGTTCCAATTTTCAAGGTTTGCGAACACGTTCAATAACTTTGCGACAGGCATACTTACTTCAATCAATGAAGCGATTACGAAGATTAACTGGGAAAACATTGGGTATAAAATCCGTCAATTCTTAATGAAGATCAAGTGGACGGAGATTTTGCAAAGTGTTGGAACGTTAATCGGAAATGCGCTTAATGCGGCAATCAAATTCGCAAAAGGACTCTTTGACGGGACGCCTTTGGAAGAAGCGCTCGGCAAGGTGCAGGAGATTTGCAATAACGTCGCTTCGCAGATCAACTTTGACGGCATCAAAGAAGGGCTGCAAGGCATTCTTGATGTTGGTTTGAAGTTCACGGCAGGCTTTATGGAAGGTTTCACCGGCGCTATGGCAGTGTTGGCAGACATCGGCGTTGGTGTGCTTAACGGGATAGGCTTTGCTGTTGGATGGATAGCTGACGGGCTTAATTCGCTTGATCCTAGTGTAGTACAGAAACTCGGAGAAGCACTTGGTATAGTTGCGGCTGCATTGGTGACAATGAAAATTGCCAATGGTGTAGCAACAACTATTTCTGGCGTGGTTGCGGCCCTTACGGGAACTACCGCAGCGGCCACAGGCGCATCCGCAGCTGTCAGTGGCGCGGCTTCCGCATTAGGAACGGCTGGCGCAACAGGCGTTACCGCTAAAGCAAGTTTTTCCGGACTTGCAAAAGCAGCGATTACAAGCACTGGCGCTATCGAAGGTGGTCTGATTGGTGCGGCTGTTTTGGTCGGTCAAAAACTTGGCGAGATGTCCGATAAAGCCAGAGGTGGAAATGGTGTCCTCACAGAAATGGGCGGCATCATGGACAACATCGGTGATCAGTTTGCACCGAAGGTACAAAACGGGCTGTTCAAAGTCAAGGAAGAACTGGAAAACACAAACGCAACAACAGATGAAGCGGCCACGAAGTTCGCAGACTTCTTCCTTGGCGAACATATTGATGCGGAAACACTCAAAAACGCATTGATTACCGTCAAGGGCGAGATAAACGTCACTGAACAACAGGCAGATTTGCTCGATAAAGTCCTAGAGAAGATGGGCGATCAGGCAACCACGACAGCAAAACAGGTGAACATGACTGAAGAAGATTACAAGGGCTTCAAGAATGTTCTTGCCGATATGGTCAAAGAAGGTTCCCTTGGTGGCGACACAATGGAACATCTCGACTCTGTGTTGCAGGCGAATGTTGGCGTTGGGACCGCAGAGGATGCGTACAATGATCTGACAACCGCCTTGTCTGAGATGGGTATTGAAACAGATACCTTCACCAAAAAGGCGAAAGAGGAAGTTCCTTCTGCGTTCAGTAGCATTGAAACATCTTCGTCAAACGCGGCTTCAAAAATATCTGGCGTTGCAAGCAATTTCAAAGACCTTTCCGATACCGCGTCCACAAAGGCATCCGGCATTAAGGACAGCATTGGTGGGGCGTTCGGAGACATCGGAACAAAAGCAGAGGACGCCGAAACAAAGTCTGACAGCCTCAAATCTGGTTTTTGGGACTTCGCCGGTCAGGCAGCAGTCAAATCACTTCTCATGGCCGTTGTTGGAACGACGTTCAGCACCATGGGAACAAATGCGGAGACTGCGCAAGGTAAAGTCAGCGGATTGCAGACAAAGGTTAAGGGCTTTGCTGATAACATCTCCAACTATAAAGGCACTGCCGGTAAAAACGCAAAGGATATTGGCACAACCGTACCTACTGAGTTAGGTAAGGGAATTGACGAGAAGAAAGACGTTCCGGTTCAGTCTATGGACGACATGCTGACAGATATGATCAGTATGATTGGTGCTGACTTCGGGCAAGATTATTCTGTTGTTGACGGTTGGGGAAAGAACATCGACACAACGCTTGCAAGCAGCATTACCAATGGCAAGAGTGGTGTCTCAGACTCCATGAAAGGCGTTGGCAAGGCAATCAAAGACACCATTACCGGAAATGGTGAAGGTGGGCTTGGCATACATTCTCCGTCAGATGTAATGGATGGCTACGGCCAGAACATCGACCAGGGCCTGATCAATGGTATCAACGCCTTGAAATCGAGTGTCGCATCTGCCATGGGAACGCTTGTCTCTGGTGTGAAGCGCGAGATCACCAATGAACAGGCTAACTTCCGGTCAGCAGGAGAATCGCTTGTCAGCAACTTCAAGTCTGGCCTAAACAGCATAAAACTGTCAGATGTAGCTTCCGGTTGGAAAACAGCGCTGAACATGAGCGGTCTTACTAATACGTTATATACAGCCGGTCACAATGCGGCACAATCCCTCCGTAACGGTATGAAATCAGTTTCCATGCCACGCCTGAGTTACTACATTTCCTCGTGGAACTCGCACAGCCTGACGAACGGGCAGACGGGGTACACGCCTGTCTACTCTCCGCAGTGGTACAAGATGGGTGGTTTCCCGAATGTTGGCGAGATGTTCATTGCGAATGAGTCCGGTCCTGAGATGGTCGGTAAGATGGGCAGAAAGAACGTGGTTGCCAACAACATGCAGATTACCGCAGGTATCAAAGAGGCAGTTGTAGAGGGCATGATGGAAGTGGCTATGTCTGGCGCACTCAGCCAGGGTGGCAACGATGGTACGCCAATCATTGTTGAAAGCAAGCTGAACGTGGACGGTGAGACACTGGCACGCACAGTTGAAAGGGGCATGGCAAAACGTGCTCACCGCTTCAACACTGTAGGATACTCTTACTGATAGCATCTGCTATAGCAGTTTTTCTCATACTTTTTCTCCTTATTTCACGGGGGCTATCTGTCACAGGATAGTCCCTGTTTCACATAAATTTCCAAGTCAGAGGTGATCGTCATGGCTCATAACAATATGCTCAAAGTCAATGGCACGAAAATAAAATCCCCGTCACAGATGGACTTGTCGTTACAGGATATATCTTCTGCCGATGCAGGACGTACACAGGACGGCCTCATGCACAAAGACAGGGTAGCCAAAAAGCGCAAGATTGTGCTGTCGTGGAACGGCGTGTCAAGGGAAGATGCACATACCATCCTGAACGCTTTCAAGAACGAGTATTTTTCCGTGAACTACTATGATCCATGGGACGGGCAGATAGAGACAAGGACGTTCTACTCTGGCGATCAGTCAGCACCGGTCAAGGTCTGGAACGTGAACAACAAGATTTACTCACAGGTCAGCTTTGACATCATTGAGAGGTAGGTGGGCGACGCATGAGAAATATATCGAGTGCATTTCAGAGGGCGCTGGCCGAAGATAGGCGAAACTACCTGCTTGAAGCCAAAATCACGCTGACAGACAGCACTGTTCTGACCGCGGAAAATGACCAGATATGGGAAAACGGCTTCTCTATTGATGACTCCGTGAGTGCTGACAATGTATTCCAGGTTGGCGCGGCGATCATCAACAAGGCTACTGTCGTGCTGAACAACATCTATGACGATTTCAGCGCCTACGACTTCGGCAACGCGCTTGTCGTTATGAAGCTGGGACTTGACGATCTTGACGACGATACCGACGAGACGATCAAGATGGGCACGTTCTTCGTTGACGAGCCGATTTACAACGGTGCTCTTGTCACGCTGAACTGTCTTGACATGATGGCAAAGTTCGACAAGGCATATACTGCGCACATCACGTATCCTGCGACTCTCGGAGACATCGTTCAGGATTGTTGTACTCGGTGCGGTGTGCCTTTGGCGACAAGCAGCCTGCAGTTTCCGCACTACACCTATGTCGTGGACGCAGCGCCATCCAGCGAGTCCACAACCTACAGACAGGTGATATCGTGGGCCGCACAGATAGCCGGATGCTTCGCAAGATGCAATGTTGACGGCCAGTTAGAGATCAAGTGGTACAACACGGATGCCCTTGACGATGAGATCAACAAACTTGACGGCGGTTACTTCGACAGCAGTACGCCTTATTCCAGTGGAGATACGGCAGACGGCGGTTCATTCAATCCGTGGAATACTGGCTACGAGATTGATGCAGGAACATTCGCCGCTTGGAACAACCTGCACCATATCGGTTCCAGTTACTCACACAACCTGTCTGTCGATAACGTGGTCATCACTGGCGTAAAGGTTGTCAAGACGATTAAGACGGAAGGATCCGCAGACTCTTATACGGAATATATCGAGGGTGCGGCAGGATATATCGTCTCCATTGAGAACAATGAACTAATACAGGGCACTCACGGCGCAGAAATAGCAGAATGGCTTGGCAACGCCCTGATTGGTCTGACATTCAGGAAAGCGGATATCACGCATCCAAACAATCCTTCTATCGAAGCCGGTGACGTTGCGTTCTTCTGGGACAGGAAGGACCATTACTATCCTATCGTCATATCATCTACAACATTCACGGCAGGCAACAGCCAGAGAACCGTATCTTCCGCAGAGACACCGGCACGCAATTCCGCACAGCGATTCAACGAGTCTACAAAGAACTACGTGGAAATGCGTAAGCAGTTGCAGAAGCAGTACACGAAGTTCGACAATGCGACTCAGGAACTCGCACAGCGTCTTGACGAGGCAGGCGGCTTGTATGAAACAGATGTCACGGTTCAGGGCGCAGCGCAGAAGTGGTATCACGACAAACCGGAACTTGAAGAGTCAGAAATCGTCATGGTGTTCTCGGATGTGGGCTTTACGCTGACGAGCAACTATCAGGACACGAATCCGACTTGGTACGGCATGACCGTTGACGGCGTAATGATTGCCGCCATCATGAATACCATCGGGATAAACTTCGACTGGGGCGTTGGTGGAGAACTGGTTATTAAGGATGAAAACAATGTTGAGACGTTGTACGCAAATGCAAACTCAGGCGTTGTAAGGATTTCAGCGCAGAATTTACCGCATCAGTGGTTTGGAACTGGAGCACCAACCACTTCCAACTATCCGGCAAGTCAATGGAACACGACAGCGCTAAAGGACGCGCATCTTGACGACATATATTACGATTCCGCAACAAAAAAGGCTTATAGATTTGCAAAAGTTGTATCTGGAAGCACTATCAAGTTCTCTGCTGATTGCGCAACAGAGAGCGTGAATTATGATTATGTTCAAATATACTTCCAGTATGATGGTAAATACTATCTTTACAATCAGAAATATGGTGGTAATTCAGGAAACATCAACAATATAGCAAATCTGGAATTATTTATTCCAACTACCCAGTATTACATTTATTGGAAAACGGATACTTCTGTTGATAGTTATTATGGTTGGAAGATAGCCAGTGTCACAGCCGCTACAAAAGAGTTTCCTAGTAATGTTGGAGAAGTTTCATCGTTGCCATCCGCTACAACTATTTCTGAATCTACAACTACACCAGAATCGGCTCATAATCCATACGGAAACAACAAAAATGA
>Ga0265298_10004456_pt1 | contig 17900 bp, 15 predicted proteins | sample AusTroGonzalo_MG_3_FD_193486 | JGI IMG/M metagenome (GOLD analysis project Ga0265298, IMG submission 193486) | Bovine rumen microbial communities from tropical cattle in Woodstock, Queensland, Australia - Gonzalo_01 | ecosystem: Host-associated > Mammals > Digestive system > Stomach > Rumen ... | reverse complement strand
CCATCATTGAGCAGTTCCAGCTGAATGGTTCGCAATACTTCAATGACGAGAAGCGAAAGATGACTGGTGTTACCGCCGGTGTACTGGGTTTCACATTAGGTCTTACCTTTTCAGAGGCTGCTGAACGGCAGTACGGATTTCGCTCAAAGATGTCACTGCTATGCGACAAGCTTGCAGAGAAGGGGAAAGGAGCGCTGATTCTAATTGACGAGGTGCGCACTTCCACCGCTATGCGTGAGGTGGCTGCTGCTTATCAGGAGCTTGTGGGAGACAAAAAAAACGTAGCCATTGCTATGGCCGGTCTTCCACATGCCGTCTCAAGCGTGTTGAATGATCAGGTTCTTACTTTTTTGAACCGTGCAACCAAGGTAGAGCTGGGGCTGATTTCCACCAACCTGATTAGGGCTTACTACGAACGGGCTTTCAAAACGGTGGGAGTTAAAATCTCCGACACCCTGCTTGACAGAGCCGCATTGGCTACCCGAGGTTTTCCTTACCTGATGCAGTTGATAGGGTACTACTTAATCCAATACACCGAAGAAGGCGGTACTGTTAACAGTAAGATAATGGACAAAGTGGAAAAAGCGGCCATGAGTGATATGGAGGACAATGTGTTCAAGCCAATCCTATCTCCATTGTCTGACAACGACCTGCTATTCCTGAAAGCTATGGCTCGACAAGGTGATGTGGTGACTACCGCCAAATTGCAATCTGCATTAGGAAAGAAGGGGCCGGCTATACAGCCTTATCGTAAGCGTTTGCTTGATGCCGGTGTCATTGAGTCCCCCCGCAGAGGCGAGCTTGTATTTGCCGTACCTTATTTGGCGGAATTCATGTTGCAGGATAAGAATTAATAAGAGTTGTCACACTACGAAAATGGTATGATAAACAATAATCATTTAATAGCATGAGGAAAACATATGCTTTATTCATTTCCCTAATTATATTGTTTGCATCATGCAAGAAGGATAGCCCTGTTGCCGGAAAACATTATATTGGCTATTGGCATCACATATCTACACTCACTTTAGAATTCGAGAACGATTCAATTGTCAATGCTACAGAGTCTAGTTCTGAATTTGTTGGACGCTTTACCGACAAAGCGACAGGGTACTACACATGGAACGATTCAACAATTGTAATATATTTGACAGAAGGTTCTGATGAAAATGTATATCTGAACGATTTTCCAATAATAGACACATTCGTAGCAAACAATGATTTTTCAGAATTAACTGAATATCTTAATCCAAATAACAAAACGGCTACATCTCATCCTTGTACTTTGAAAAAGTATAGACCTTGGTTTATCGGCCAACTGCTGTTATTTGTTGTTATATTAATCCCCGTTACCATCTTTCTAAAAAGAAAAATAAAGAGATGAAAAACAGAGAGTGTTCTGCCACCAGAATTCACGGTTCACAGTTTGCATTTTGTGGAATAGAAAAGGCTATAGGTTTTACTCCCCCTTTACTCCTCTTTTGCTCATCTTTTACGTAACTCGCAGGTAAACTCTACCAACAGACGATATACCGGTAACCGGTAACCGGTGAATTTTGTTTGCAAGCAACATTGGTCCTCAAAAACAGAAAAACATTTGCAGATTACCGGTTACCAGTCACCCGTGACAACTCTCCCAAAATCGAAATTTCCAACACTGACCTTACACTGACTTTCGGTTGAGGTGAAAATAGCAGGCCGTTAGGTCTGCTGAGTTTGGTAGAAATTACGACATCCACATATATTTTCGCAGGCCGTTAGGTCTGCGGTCCCAGCGTCAGACCTAACAAATAAGGTATGCGCTTCGCGCATGATATGTACGTCACTACCCCGGCCTACGGCCACCCCTTCTAAAAGAAGGGGAAATGGGGTCACGTTCGCTTCTTCTACCTAACTCGGCAGACCTAACGGCCTGCCCTCCTCTATCTCCTAATGCGGAAATCAGCACTCCTTTTCTACTCTTCCGGCAATGCCTTGAATCCCAATCCCATGATTTCGGAGCTTTCGATGACATTGACGAAGGCTTGGGGGTCGAGGAAGCGCAGGTTGGATTTGAGTTTCACCAGATCACTACGGTCGAGGGTGACGTATATCATCTTGCGTTCCGCCCCTTGATACATACCTGTGCCGGCAAAAATAGTACCCCCACGCTTCATGTCGTTGATGATGAAATCGCGCACCTCATCCACCTTCTCCGTTACAATGAAGGCGGTCTTGTATGACTTGATACCATCTACAATCAAGTCGATCACCTTGCTTTCGATGGCAATCAGTATAATGGAATAGATGGGGAGACGAATCTGCTTGAAGGCAATCAGGGTGGTGAGGGTAATACACGAATCCACCACCAACACCAACGTTCCCAAAGATATTTTTGTGTATTTGTGGATAATCATGGAGATGATGTCGCTACCACCAGAGGTTGCTCCCGACTTGAATATCAAACCGATAGCTATACCATAAATCACACCGGCCACCACCGTATTCAGGAAGTAGTCGGGCACAAAGAACAAGTCGCTATGCGGAATCTGCACATAATTATGTACATCAGAGGTCACTTCGTCAATACCACCGTGAATCACTGGATTATACCCCCACAGGGTTTCTATCAAAAAGGTGAACAAGAAAATCAAAACCGTTGACACCACTGTTTTTACGCCAAAACGCGGACCCAGAATCAAAGTACCGATAATCAGCAAGGGAATATCCATGCAGATGGCATAGTAACTGATCTTCCACGGCCACACGGTATTGAATACGTTGGCCAAACCGTAGGTGCCTCCCGGAGCCAGCAAATAGGGGTTCACAAACATCACATCGCCCACTGCGAAAAGCAAACTTCCGATAGTCAAAAGGAAATATGCGTAAATCTCGGTTTTTATTTTATTCTTGTTCAGCATATTAGATATTTTTATTAGACGATGCAAAAATACGAATTTTCAACAATTAAACAACTCTATTATTCAACAAAAATTACTATCTTTGCGGTCTCTAAAGTAGCTGCAATGAATAAAATACTATTTATATGTCACGGTAATATCTGCCGCAGTCCAATGGCTGAATTCGTCATGAAGAAGTTGGTGAAGGAAGCCGGCAGGGAGACTGAATTTGAGATTGCTTCCGCTGCCACCAGCACCGAGGAAATCGGGAATCCCGTATATCCACCCGCCAAGCGAAAACTGGCGGAGCACAATATCGGCTGTGCCGGCAAGACCGCCCGCCAGATTACCCGCAAAGACTACGAATACTACGACTACATTATCGCGATGGACCAAAACAACCTCAGAAACCTGCACCGCATGTTGGGCGACGACTCTCTGCACAAAATATCGCTGCTGATGGACTACACCTCCCGTCCAGGCGATGTGGCAGACCCCTGGTACACCGGTAACTTTGAAGCTACCTGGCAAGATGTGCTGGAAGGCTGCACCGCTCTATTGCAAACCTTTGACGAATAATCCTTTCAAAAAACAATCAATATGAAGAAAATCATCAGTCTTATTATAATAAGCGTGCTTTGTTTCACCACGATGGCCCAGCAAGCACAAAAGATTCAAAAGGTCAATTCCGTAGAAATCCTCCAAAAAGGTATCAAGCTGCACGACGAAGGCAAATACAGGGAAGCCCTTGCCGAATACGCCAAAGTGCCCTTCGGTGACCAATATTATGACCTGGCCGTCTATGAAAAGGCGCTGACCCAAGAGTCAATGGAGGACTACAGAGGAGCCATCCAGAACATCAACGAGTTGCTGGACAACCCCTCTTGCCAAATCAACAGAAACAAAATCCTCATGCTGTTGGGCGACTGCTATGATTACCTGGAGGAATATGAGAAATCAGTAGCCGCCTACGACGAGGCACTGAAGATTGCCCCCTACGATTACCTCACCATTTTCAACAAGGGTGTTGCGCTGATGAGCAACGAAAAGTATGAGGAAGCCCTTGAGTGTTTCAAAAAATCCATCTTCATCTCACCCGCCCATCAGGGAAGCCACTACCGCTACGGCTTGTGCTGTCTGCAATTGGGCTATACGGTGCCCGGTATCCTTGCCCTGAATTTCGCCACCCTCATCAACCCCTCTCACAGCTATTGCATCAGAGCTTTACAAGCATTGGACGAACTCTACGACAAAGGGATATCAGAATTCAACAACGAGCACTACATCGATATCAACGATGAATACGAGGAACTGAATGTTTTCTACAAGGATATTCACCAACTGCTGAACAGCAAAGCTGCTGAAACCCAGAAATTCCACGCACTATCGAAAATCAGCCATAAGGTGGTGATGTACAACCAGCTGGTATTCTCCAATATCAAAGTGCGTCCCAACTCAAGAAGCGTTGAAGACATGCTTTATGTTCCCCTATTCCAACAAATCATGGCCAACAAGCAGTTCAACACCTTGTGTTACTACCAACTGCAGGAAACCGATGTCAACGACGGGAAGGTGTCCGCCAAAGCCAGCAAGATGAAAAAGGATTTCAACGTGCTGATTGAAGACATCGTCAACCATATTCAAGAAGTGGCTCCCGAAGGAATAGGCATCGAGAACAAGGAAGGTATCACCTATATGTACAACGACCACCTACAACTGAACAAGTGGGGCAAACTGAACCCTTCATTCAAAGACGACCTTGTGGAAGAAGGCGAATGGATCACCATCAACAACAACGGCCAATATGAGGAAGTCAGCCACTTCGTCCTGGGGAAAGCCAACGGTTTTGTGCAGTTCTACGAGAAAGGCGAGCTGGAACAGAAAATCATGGCCAAAGACGGGAAACCCGAAGGGCAGGTGTTTCTTTATACCCCCGACCCGTTATTCCACCAGCAGATTCTGTCGGAAGAGTTCACCATTAAGGATAATGAATATGAAGGTCTCTATCGCTCTTACAGCAAGCTAGGAGTTTTACAGCAGGAAGGCAACATGGTGAACACCAAACTTGACGGACTGGTAACCTATTATGACAAACAGGGACACGTGAGCTCGAAAGAGAATAATGCCAACGGGAATTTATATGGCCAACAAAAAAACTTTTACCCGGGCGGACAACTTAAAATGGAATACCGTGCAGGCAACGAGAACGAGACAACTGAACTACACTCATTCTATATCGATGGCTCCAAGAAAAGTGACGGTTTCATTAAGAATGACAACAAGGTTGGAACTTGGACTTTCTATCAGCCATCGGGACAAGTATCAAGCAAAGAACAATACGACGAGGAAGGGAAGGAGGAAGGAGAAGGAATCCAATACAATTCCAACGGCAACATCGACACCAAAATCACCGCCAATCATGGAAAGCTTGTCAAACATGAATATTTTGGAACCACCAAAGGCGTTCCTGTCTGTACTTACAACTTCAACAACGGCAAGCTCTCCAATGTGGTCAGCTACATGCCCGACGGCTCCGTCAGACAGGAATACCCCTTAAATGGCAAAACCGTTACCTTCGACCTTTATACAGAATACGGCTCCAAATCGCTCAATGGCACCCTGGATGCCGATTTCAATTGGCAGGGTCTTAAAACAAACTATTACCCAAACAGTCAGGTTGCTGAAGAAGGCACTTACAAAGATGACCAAGTCAACGGAGAAAGAAAAACATACTATGAGAATGGACGTCTCAAAGGCCATACCACCTACCAAAACGGAAAAATCAACGGCTTTTCTTTGGAATACTACAACAACAAGGACAACAGTCTGGCCGGAGAATATTATTTTGAGAATGACACCGTGAAAGGTGACTGGTACAAGTATTATTTCGATGGAAACATTCGCCAAATTGGCAAAAATGATGAGTCTGGAAATCTTATTTACTTTTGCCAATATCGTCCCGATGGAAGCAAAGATTACGAAATCAAATATTATCATGGGGCTCTTTGTTTCCTTATCAGCTATAACAGAGACAGCGAAGCGATTGCACGCGACACCCTTATTAATGGAAGTGGCACTATCAAATACTATAATCCTGAAGGTCAATTGAAAGAAATCAGACCTTTCGTCGGAGGTGATGCCGAAGGAATCGCATACTACTATAATCTGAATGGTCAAGTCATAGATTCTGCCAACTATATTTCAGGAACCAACAATAGTTTCGAAAGAACCTACTATCCGACAGGCGAACTTCTTTCAGAAGTAAGATCTGTTCAAGGAGACTACCACGGAAAATACAAGTATTACACGCCAGACGGGAAACAACTCCTAGAAAGCACTTACGAATATGGCACAATTGTTAATTCCTCAAGTTATACAACTGAAGGGAAATTGTATTACAACATCAATTATACTAACGGAGAACGAACGGGTAAAACCAGCTACTACGCCCCCGACGGGAAGACTCTTCTATACGAAATCATGTACCAAAACAACCTATCTGTCACTATCTCATGCGCTCAAAAGGGAGGCAAAATGTCAGAACCTGTGCTCATCGGCACCGACGACCAGAGCTTCAAGGCCTACTATCCCAACGGCACCGTTGGAGCAGTAGTTTCCTTCCGCAACGGACTGTTCAACGGGACAAAATCCGTTTATTATCCCAACGGCCAAGCCTACCAGACTGTATCTTTTACTGACGACATGAACGATGGTCAGGCCATCACCTATTACGCCAACGGCAATGTGTACTCTAAAAAAGAATACAAAGAAGACATGGTGCATGGCGAGGAAATCTACTATTATCCCGATGGGAAAGTAAAATACGAAGGACGCTTTTACTATGACATGCCTCACGGCGAATTCAAGACCTACGACAAGGACGGAAAACTCACCCATAGGGTGGTGATGTACTACGGCGAACCCATCGAAGACGAGCACTTTTGACAGCTAAAAATAAATTTGTCACAGAATGTTTTTTATTCAGAATAAATATGTACCTTTGCAGAAAATTTAAAACACATATTACATAACATAAAAAAACTGATATTATGAAAGTTGTTCACAATTTCAACGCTGGACCTTGCGTCCTTCCTAAAGAAGCGATTGAGTCCACCATTAACGCTATGCGCGATTTCGACAACACCGGTGTCGGCATTATGGAAATCTCCCATCGTACTCCAGGTTGGGAACGCATTATGGCGGAAACCCGCCAGCTCTGGCGCGACCTTCTCAACATCCCTGAAGAATACGAAATCCTTTTCCTCGGTGGCGGTGCCAGCACCCAGTTCTTCTGCGTGCCCGCTAACCTGATGCGCAGCAAAGCCGCTTATCTTCAAACTGGTGTTTGGGCTAAGAAAGCTGCCAAAGAAGCTAAGCTGTTCGGTAAGGTTGACATTATCGCCTCCTCTGAAGACAAAACCTACAACTACATCCCGAAAGGTTGGACCGTCCCCGCTGACGCCGACTACTTCCATATCACTACCAACAACACCATTTACGGTACTGAAATCCGCGAGGACTTCACCGCTGAGAAGTGCAACAACGTGATGCTCGTCGCTGACATGTCCTCCGACATCATGAGCCGTCCCGTTGACGTGACCAAATACGGCCTCATCTATGGTGGTGCCCAGAAGAACGTAGGTCCTGCCGGTGTTACCTTCGTCATCGTCAAGAAATCTATCCTTGGCAACATTGGCGACCGCGCCTATATGAACCCGCTGCCAACCATGGTAGACTATAGAACCCACGCTGCAGAAGAAGCTAAGAACATCTCCATGTTCAACACCCCGCCCGTAGGCGCTATCTTCCTCATGCACGAAACCCTCAACTGGCTGAAGAACACCATTGGTGGCGTAGCCGAGATGAACAAGATCAACACCAAGAAATCCAACCTTCTGTACGAAGAAATCGACCGTAACAGCATGTTTGTGGGCACCGTTGCCGACAAGGCCGACCGTTCCATCATGAACCACTGCTGGGTAATGGCTCCCGGTTACGAGGACAAGCAGGACGCTTTCATGGCCTTTGCCAAGGAATGTGGTATGGTGGGCATCAAGGGTCACCGTTCCGTTGGCGGCTTCCGCGCTTCCCTCTACAACGCTTGCTCCATCGAAGACGTCGAAGCTCTCGTAGATTGCATGCAGAAGTTTGAAAAAGCGAACAAATAATTGATAATTAACAATTACTAATTAATAGCTGACATGAAAGTATTAATCGCTACTGAAAAACCTTTCGCAAAAGCTGCTGTTGACGGCATTCGCGAAATCGTTGAAAAAGCAGGTTACGAACTCTGCCTGCTGGAAAAATATACCGACGTACAACAGTTTTACGATGCAGTGGCTGATGTGGACGCTCTGATCGTTCGTTCCGACAAAGTGACTGCAGAAGTTATCGATGCTGCTAAGAACCTGAAGATTGTGGTTCGCGCTGGTGCCGGTTTCGACAACCTCAACCTGGAGGCATGCACCGCCAACAACATCGTGGCTATGAATACCCCCGGCCAAAACTCAAACGCTGTGGCCGAACTGGCTATCGGTATGATGATTTACATGGCCCGCAACACTTTCAAACCCGGCACCGGTGCTGAGTTGAAAGGCAAGAAACTGGGTATCCAGGCTTATGGCAACGTGGGTCGCCTCGTTGCACAGAAAGCCAAAGCCCTGGGTATGGAAGTTTGGGCTTTCGACCCCTTCGTTCCCAAAGACAAAATGGAAGCCGAAGGCGTTACCGTTCCCGCCACTTTGGAAGAGCTGTACAGCAACTGTAACTACATCTCACTGCATATTCCTGCCAACGACCAGACCAAGAAGTCTATCGGCAAGAACCTCGTGGGTCGTATGCCTAAAGGCGGCTGCGTAATCAACACCGCCCGCAAGGAAGTCATCAACGAGGAAGAACTGGCTCAACTGATGACCGAACGCGAAGATCTGAAATACTGCACCGACATCGCTCCCGTTGAAATGGGTCTCTTCGAGAACTTCGAGAAACGCTTCTTCGCTACTCCTAAAAAACAGGGTGCCGAAACCGCTGAAGCTAACATCAACGCCGGCCTCGCCGCTGCTCGTCAGATTGTGAACTTCTTTGTCAATGGTGACAAAAAATTCCAGGTGAACAAATAATATTCACGCCTTTTAATATGTTTTCGAAAAGGTCCCGTCATCTCCTGATGGGGCCTTTTTTTTGACAACAAAAAAAATTCATTTTCTTTGTAACGTTTTTGAATTTTTGTCGTCATGTTATTGTCGAAAGATTAGTTTCTCAATGAATAAAATAACACAAAGACAATAATGACAATGAAAAGAAACATTTATTTATTAGCATGCATTGCTCTTTGCATAAGCCTATGCATCACCTCCTGCAAGAAAGAAAAAATCAAAACCGACAACCCCACCCAGGTTGAAAACCAGAACCAAGAACCCCAAGGCGACGGCATCATCCCTAACGCTGTGAAAGACTACGACGGCAATACCTACGATGCAGTAAAAATCGGCAACCAGGTGTGGATGGCCACCAATCTACGCACCACCCATTACGCCAGCGGTGTTGCTATCGACGAAGGATCTACAACAAGCTATCAGCACCCCTACTATTACAAGCGTAGCGGTGACCCTGCCTCCTTTGGTTATCTATACAACTGGAAAGCGGCAGTGGACTGTGCTCTCTCTTCTGAAAGTAATCCCAGCGGAGTGCAGGGCGTATGTCCCGATGGTTGGCATGTGCCCAGTGATGCCGAGTTTGACGAGCTTATCGAATATTGTGAGAGCAAAGATGAATATGCCTGCGGTGAATTAATCCCGGGTTCCCCCAGAAACGTTGCCAAATCACTGGCAGCTGTTTACGAATGGGACTACTGCGACCTTGAATGCGCGGTTGGCCACGACCCCAGTTCAAATAATTTGACTGGCTTTGGAGCCATACCCACTGGTTTCTACATAGGAGTTTTCACCGATCCCGGCAGAATAGCTGACTTTTGGGGAGCCACAGGCTGCGACGGCTGTACCTACGCTTATAAACACTATACCTCCTACAACAGCACCAACATGTATCGTGTTACTTCCGAAAAAAATGTAGCCTACCCCGTACGCTGCGTAAAAGACTAAGCACTTACCGAATAGTGCGAAATTCGGTAGGATAGAGGCCTGTCTCGCGGTGAAAGTAACGGCTGAAGACGGCTTGGTCACTGAAACCCAGCATATCAGAAATGGCTTGGATATTGAGATCTGGTCGCATACTGAGCAATTTTTTTGCTTCGCTGACCACCTGACGGTGAATCCACCAAGCAACAGTGTGACCCGTTTCTTTCTTCACCACGGCACTAAAATGTTTGGGCGAGAGGCAAACCATACTAGCATAGAACTCCACATCACGATGAGTGCGGAAATGCTGGGCAAGATGGTTTTGAAACAACGTGCTGACGCGGTTGTCGGATAAGGACTCGTTAAGTTTCTCGCTACGGTAGTAGTTAAGCAATCTCATAAAAAATTCCAGCTGGCTCATCATGAAATGCTGCCGATTGGGGATATTGATGCTCGCCGTTTCGCGCATCACTCCTACCAGATTCATAATGACACCATATTCACGGCTGTCAAGTTCCACCCAAGGGTGAGGCTCGTAGCGGTAACGCATTTGGTTGATGATACGCAGCAGCGGGTCATCAAGCAGTGAGGCATCCACCACCACCAGCGTCGCGAGATAGTCGTTGCTCTTGCTCACCATGCGGAGCGTATGGTTGGGAAAAACGACCGCCACGGTTTGCTTCGACGAGTGGTCGGGCATATCATCGTAACACATCTGCATAGTACCCCGATGCCCGATGCAGATGACGTAATCAGGCGAGGTGAACAGATCTTTGCCTGAAGGCAACCCTTTGACATCATCAAAGACAACGATACCGTTCTCCTTGATTTTCTGTGCGTTCACCAACATCGGGTGCTGATAGTGTTCTTCATTTTTCATATTGCAAAAATACGGATTTTTTTGATAATTTAGAATCTTTCCGACTTTTTGCCAAACAAAACAATCAATATGCTATTGAACAGGTACAAGTATCTGCATACTTTTGCAATATCAAATGTGATTATGCAACAAGTAATTATTAATCACCAAATATATTCAATTATGAAAAGACTAATCTTTATCGCTATCACTCTCATTATAAGTATGAGCCTGATGGCACAGTCACCTGCCGACAATACTGTTGAAGTTGTCTATAGCGGCACAACGGCAACTGTTGCTGTAGCTAGCAATGTGAGCCAGTATTTGACGGTCACCCAAGACGGAGCACACGTCTCCATCGCACAGAGCAGTGACCTGGCTACCGAAATTACTTACAACCTGAGCGGTACGTCAACCGACGGTGAGTTCTACATGTCGGGCTCATACAAAGCCACCATCGAGTTGAATGGCCTGACGCTGACCAACACCACACCGGTATATAGCGGTGCTGCCATCCATATCCAAAATGGCAAGCGCATCAACGTAAAGGTCATCACCGGCACCACCAACACCCTTGCTGATGCCGCTACCGGTTCGCAAAAGGGCTGCCTCTATGTGAAAGGACATGCCGAATTCAAGCAGCAAGGTACCCTCAATGTGGTAGGTAACTTGAAACATGCCATCAAGGCTGGCGAGTACATCTCGGTAAAGAACGCCACCATCAACGTAACTTCCGCAGTGGGCGACGGCATTTCGTGCAACCAATATTTCCTGATGGAGAGTGGCACCATCAACATCAACGGCACCAGCGACGACGGTATCCAGTGCGACCTTGACGGAGACATCTCAACAGGCGAAACCACTGACCACGAAGATGAGGATTCGGGCAATATGTACATCAGCGGCGGTAATATCACCATCACTTGCACTGCTATTGCAGCCAAGGGTATCAAAAGTGCGGGCGATATTTTCATCTCTGGCGACCCTGTGATTAATGTGACCACCACCGGCAAAGGAACTTGGGACGAGGACGATTTGGAGACCAAAGCCGCCTGCGGCATCAGTTCCGACCGCAATATCGACATCAGCGGAGGAACCCTTACGCTCACCTCCACAGGTTCAGGCGGCAAGGGCATGAAATGCGACAGCATCCTCACCATCAGCGACGGCGACATCACCGTTGCCACCAGCGGGGGACTCTATTATAATAATGGTACAACAGAGAATACCAACTATACCGGCAACACCGACAATGTCAGCAGCGACTACTACTCCTCTCCCAAAGGCATCAAAGCGGGCTTGAAAACACAGGTGAGCAATAACAGCTACACTTACAGTGGAGGAATTATTATCAGCGGCGGCTACATCAAGGTGACCACCACCGGTACCAACGGTGAAGGCATCGAGAGCAAGAATACCATGGAAATCAGCGGTGGAGAAATCTTTATCAATGCCTACGACGATGGTATTAACTCGGCTCAAGACATGAACATCAACGGTGGCTATGTCTATTCACACTCCAACAACAACGACGGTATCGATGCCAACGGCAACTGCTACCTCAACGGCGGCTTGGTTTACGCCATCGGTTCCCGTTCGCCCGAATTAGCCATTGATGCCAACAGCGAAGAAGGCAAAAAGGTCTATATCAACGGCGGAACCGTCATCGCTGTCGGTGGAGTGGAATCCGGAGCCTCTATAAGCCAGTACACCTGCCGAGCCTCCTCAGTAAGCAGCAACACTTGGTATTCGTTGACCTACGGCAATAATGTTGTTGCTTTCTACACTCCGACAATAAATACAGGCGGTGGCCCCGGTGGTGGTGGACCTGGCGGCGGTGGTCCTGGAGGTGGAAACTCGTCCCAGATCGTAATTTCAACCCCTTATACTCCAACCCTTAAAAGTGGTGTTACAGCAAGCGGCACCGGCATCTTCGAGAACAACTGCTATTTGGATGCCACTGCCAGCGGCGGCACCTCGGTATCACTGACCTATATGGGTGGTACAACTACCGGCATTGAAGACTTTGAAATGGAGACAGGTGTAAACGACAACCGGATTTATACCCTTGACGGCCGCTATCTCGGCACCGAACTTCCAGCTTCTTACCGTGGTGTCTATATCCAGAACGGCAAGAAGCACGTCAAAATGCAGTAAACAAGTATGATGCTGATAATTGCTTCATCGATATATGTGTTATTTGGACTTCTGACAATCCATTTCTTAAGCGAAGTGCAATTTAACGGTTTTGATGATTTGCAAGACTTAATAGCAAAGATATTGTCAGCTATATTTTGGCCATTGTTTTGGTCAGTATTTACAATCTGTGTGGTAATAAAAAAAATAAAAAACAAGCAATAACTAGACTTGCAATTTATCAAACTGAAACATTCAAAAACTACGAATATTTTTCAACAATATCCGTAGTTTTTTTTCGTTTTCGTAGTCTAAAAGAAAACAACACCTAAAAATGTAACGTTTTCGGAATTCTTGTCGTCATACTGTTGTAATACTTTAGCATAATGAAAAGAGGCATCCTATTATCAGCATTTCTATGCTTAGCAGCCATAACGGTTTTAGCACAAAAGACTAATTACATTATCGTCGGCACCGCCCCCGACCTTGAGGGTGTAAAGATTATCATGTACAATATGGAAAACGGAGTTCATCTGGATTCCACCATGGTCATCAACGGAAAATTCCAACTCAAAGGCCACACGGATACTTCCATACTGGTGAATGTCAACTCTGGCGACAGGAGAATGGTCATGGTTCTGTTGCTACAACCCGGTAGCCACCTGACTATTGATGCGGCTACTGCTACCGTGAAAGGAAACAGGCCCTCCGAACAACTCAACCAAATGGCTCAGGAGATAAATACCTTGCACGATAAACAGCAACGGGTAGCCCGTCAGTGTATGGCAGCCGAGGAACAGATGGAAAAGGATTCATTGATGAATCTTTATGATGCATACACCCTGCGTATAACCAACTTTGTTGACTCTGTCTGTTGGAAACTTTATGAAGCCAATGCCGACAACAAGGCCGGAGCAGAGATTCTTCTCAATATCGCCCATTTTTTAACTAAAAACAAACGACTCTACTTTGAGGAACCCACCCCCTCAATCCTGCGCCTGCTATCCACCTATGCCGAGGCCTCCCCAGTCATCCAAAATTATCCCACGCTTAGAAAAATCATCCAACAAATAACCGTTCAGATTGAGATAAAACCCGGGGCATCCTTCCGGGATTTCAAGGCCGTGGACTACACCACAGGCAAGCAGACCACCCTCGGTGCCATCATTAGCGGTCATGTCGCTGTTGTTGACTTCTGGGCCTCATGGTGCGGTCCCTGCCGAAAGGAGATTGAAGAAACGTTAAAGCCGTTATACAAGGAATACGCCAACAGAGGTCTGATGGTAGTTGGTGTTGACGTGTGGGACAAAGTCGAAAACCACGACAAGGCTGTCAAAGAGTTGGGTATCACCTACCCCCAGCTGATTGACACCGACCGCAACAACTCGTCGTTGCTTTACGGTTTCAACAGCATCCCGTTTGTTATCCTCATCGACCGCGACGGCACCATCCTCGGCATCTTTCGAGGTGAGGAACTTGTCCAAGAGGTAGAAAAAGCATTGAAAATTGAAAAATAATTAGTACTTTTGCAAACCAAAAGTACTTTATGGACGCAAAGAAATACATTGAGAGACTGCAGTTGGAACCCCACCCTGAGGGCGGGTACTTCCGTCAGGTTTATGGCAACGATGCCAGTGGCACCAAGCCCATCTCCACCATATATTATATGCTTACTGGCAGCGACTTCTCAGCCTTCCACCGCCTGCACCACATGACGGAAATCTGGTACTACCACGCTGGCGAACGACTCAACCTCTATGTAATTGACCCCGACGGCAGTCTGACCGTGCACCACCTGTATGCCAACAACGAGATGCAGGTGGTGATCCAACCTGAACAGTGGTTTGCTGCCGACATCCCATTGAAAACAGGATTCTGCCTGGTGGGCTGCGCTGTAGCCCCCGCCTTCAGCTTCGAGAACTTTGAGCTGGGACGCAAAGACGAGCTGCAACGCCAATTCCCCCAACACTCCGAACTCTTCGAACGACTTTGTCGGTAAACAGTGATAATCGGTTCCCAATATCATTTCCAGAAAACCGGCTCGGAAATCACCAGTTTTTTTGCGAAAGTGTCACAAAATACCAACAAATATGAGAAAATCAAGCTTAACCATTATCCTCTTAATCGCGGCGATAACTGCGGTGTGGGCACAAAAGCCCGACAAGAAAACCGTAAAATTGGAGAATCGGCTTGTGGGAACATTTGTGGAAGTGCCTGGGGCGAACTACACGGTAAGTGATGCCAACGGGGATAAAACAGTGACCTTTGCGGCATTTCGCATGTTACAGACGGAGGTTAGCATTGAGTCGTACAAGCGTTTCCTTGATGACCTGAAGGTGCAAGGACGTATGGCCGACTACGAGAAGGCGAAGATAGACACTGCCCGTGCGATGCCGGAACTGCCGACCAATTATTTCAGCCAGCCATCATATCTGTATAATCCCGTAGCATGTATTAGCTATGAAGGTGCAATCTTGTTTTGCAGTTGGCTGACAGAGAAAATGGGCGGAGAATGGGAGTACACCCTGCCCACAAAAGAGCAGTGGAAATATGCCGCCCGAAGCGGAAAGGCATTAGGTTTTCAATATTCGATGGGCTTTGATGAGATTTTCCCAGACATGAATGGGAATCCTATGTACACCTATTTGATGGTGAACGATGCTTGCATCACTATGCGGGATGGGCATCTGGAGATTATAGATAAACCTTTTGGTAGATTTGAGAAAGAGGGACGCGCATTAGAGTATCGATTGCCAACCCACATCTATTCGCATCACCCCAATCTGTTAAGTCTATACAACATGTGCGGTAATGTGGCGGAGATGGTTTATGAGCGGGGTGTTGCGTTTGGTGGCAGCTTTCTCGACCCCGGCTACGATATCCGCATCGATAGCGAGACTCATTACAACGCGCCATCCCCTCGCATCGGATTCAGGGTGATTGCGGTGAGGAAAAAGTAACAACTTTAAAATTGTTTTACAATGCATATCAAAAGAAAAATTCATAGCTTGTTATTTCTCATAATGTTACCATTTTTTCTGTTGGCACAAGATTCTCATCTTTCCTTCTCCAGGCAACAGATGTATGAGGATTACAACCAGTTTGTGCAAATCGTTAGGGATTATAATCCACAAATCAATGTACGTGAAATGGTTACAGGGTATAACGTATTAAGTAGATTGGAAAGTTTACGTCCTCAAATTGACAGTGTTTGCAGTAATCACGACTATTTCAAACTGCTAGAAAATGCTGTGTCCACCCTTGTCGACATACACGCCTATGCAATTTCTCCCACTCGTTCGCCCTTTTGGATGCCATTATATCATAACACTACTTTTAAAGCAATTGATACAAGTGCTATTCGAAGTGTAATGAGATATTATACTGAAAGCCCATCATCCAACTGTTCGGATAATTCTTCTTTTAGTTTTGGCAGCATCCTTCAGTATATTGACGGTAAGTACTATACAATGGGAGAGATCGTGCTTAAAGGGAAAAATTCAAAGGTAAAAATTTGCGAGTCAATTTTGACTAAGGTCAATGGTGAAAATGTTGATACATACGTTTACAACAATCTTCACAAACAAATAGGAGCGTTTGTCCGTTGGGATCACAAAAATCGCAAATATTACAGCAATATGCTGAGATTGCCATTGTCTCAAATCACTTTTCAGGACAAGGAGGGGAATGAAAAAAACGTTAATTTGGCTTTGTATCCTGTAAAATTATATCGCTTATCTTCTGGTCAAAAGAAAATACTAAAACAGTTTCCCAAAACCGAATCAAAAAATGTGGTGTATTTCGATAATAATCGTGTGGTTTATATTCGTATTCCTGTGATGAGTCCAGGGATAGAAAAGCCAATTATAGACGAATTACTCCATATTTTTCAAGATTACAATCCTGAAAAAATTGTTTTTGATGTTCGGAATAATCGTGGAGGTAGTGACGAAGTATGGATTAACATAGTGGAACGATTAATCTGCGATACCATATCATTCCCTACCTGTTTAGCTGTCAGAAATCAAGAAGATATTGTCAATTATTGCCACAAACAATGGCAAACAAAATTGACCAAATATAACTATTTTGGGCAGTCTTTCGCTTGTGTTACGGATACTTTCACGCTTGATCCAGACTCTTTTAATATGGGTTTTAAGGGCTGTTTTTATGTTTTGCAGGATCAAAATACATTATCAGCTGCGCATTCTCTCAGTTCTCTGTGTAGATATTCTGACAGATTTATTTCTGTTGGAATACCAACAGGTATATTGGCAGGACGAGGAGTGGGGCCTTCTCTTTTTCAATTATCTAATTCGAAGTTTACTTTCGCAATGGAATGTGATATTGATTTTACTGAAATTTCAGATGCTTTGGATTGTTATCAAGACAACCCTGAAATTTTAGTTCAAACATCTTTGGAAGAAGAGATTATGCGTAACTTTTTTCATCCAAAATACATTTACTCTGAGCAGTACTTATTTAATAAAGATACTTTTCTTCAATCTGTTTTCAATCATAGGTGATATGAATTTACTCATTTATCGTGACAATGCTACCCTGCAATTTACCCAATTTACCATTGACCATCAACTACTTCAGACAAACACATAACAACATGAAAAAGATTATCCCCTTCGTTATCCTGACAGTCTGTGTCTGTCTCCCGGCATTTTCCCAAAACACCGAGTATTCGCGGAGCGGCAAAGATGGCGTCTGGTTTGAGGTGAGAAACGACACCTCTAATCCTTGCCGCTACACCGAAGACAACAAAATCTATCAGGCGGAGCGGAAGTTCACCTTCAGGTTCCACTATTACGATCCGCAGGGCAAAGAACGCTATATGCGGTACGAACGTATTCCAGAACAGGGATATGAACTTACGGAAACTGGTGACACCAACACATATACCTATTATGATGCGGATTTTTCCTTTTCAGATGTTTTTGA
>Ga0265298_10004455_pt1 | contig 17903 bp, 12 predicted proteins | sample AusTroGonzalo_MG_3_FD_193486 | JGI IMG/M metagenome (GOLD analysis project Ga0265298, IMG submission 193486) | Bovine rumen microbial communities from tropical cattle in Woodstock, Queensland, Australia - Gonzalo_01 | ecosystem: Host-associated > Mammals > Digestive system > Stomach > Rumen ... | reverse complement strand
AACTACGATAAGTTCATCAAGGAAGCAGATAAATTAAAAGGAGCCAAGTCTGAGCCTATAATAGTCGAGTATTATAGTAAAGTCCTTCGCATAATGGAGAAAATAGGAATCCTGCGAACAGAGATAAAGCCATCATCTGTATGTGATTACGTTTACCTCTATATCGAACAGATATATACAAAGAAATATCCCAACAGAGACTCTTCTATCGAAAAAATACAAGACGTATGCCGTGAGCTTCATTCAAATATCGAAGATGTCGTGAAAGATTATCAGAATCAAAAATGAAGATTACCATCCATCGCGGAGCCAATCAGATTGGAGGTTGCATCACGGAGATTGCTACCGAGAAAGCAAAGGTTTTTATCGACTTCGGATGCAATCTGCCTGGTTCAAAGAAGGAAGAGCTGACAGCCGATGAGGTGAAGGGAATGGCTGGCGATGCCGATGCCATATTCTTCTCCCATTATCATGGCGACCATGTCGGGCTGCACCATCTTATTCCCGAACACATAGCCCAGTACATGGGGGCAGGAGCTATTGATGTCATGCGCTGCAAGTACGAAGCATTGAATGTTCATCAGGATTATAGCCGGCAGCTGGCGGCCATTAAAAGAATGATTCCCTTCAAGGAACGGGAGCGCATTGCCATAAAGGACAGCATCTTTGTCACTCCCTTCTTTGTCAGCCATTCAGCTTTTGATGCCTACATGTTTCTGATTGAGTGCGAAGGCAAGAGGATTCTTCATACAGGTGATTTCCGCCGCCACGGCTATCTCGGCAAGGGGCTGTTCTCTACGCTGGAGGCATTCATAGGCAAGGTTGACGTACTCATCACAGAGGGAACAATGCTTGGACGGAGCCAGGAACAAGTCATCACAGAGCATCAGATACAGCTAAACACCATTCAAGCCCTCCGCGAGCATAAATACGTTTTTGCCCTCTGTTCCTCTACGGATATTGACCGCCTTGCCTCTTTCCACGCAGCGTGCAAAAAGACAGGAAAAGTTTTCCTTGTGGATAGCTACCAACGCCGTGTTCTGGATGTATTCACAGAATATAGCGGGAGCAAAAGTCCCCTATTCAAATTTGACAACATCTTTGAATTACACGGCCATAAATCCTATCGAACAGAAAAGATAACCCATTACCTCCGGGACAAAGGTTTCTTGATGCCTGTGCGGATGAATAGCCTGTGGTTAGTAGAGGACATGATGCAGGTGTTCACCGACGAAGTGCCGTGGCTACTGTATTCTATGTGGAACGGCTATGCTGAAGAGGGTGGAGAGAATGCCAATGAGAATGTTATCGCTATCCGTCGCCTCTTTGAAAACCGCATTCTCGATGGCGTAAAAGATGGCTTTCATACAAGCGGCCATGCAGATATTGCAACTCTTCGTGAAGTTTGCGAAGCGGTAAACCCTTCAATAGGTGTGATTTCAATACACAAAGATGTTGGGATGAAATATGAATCACAAACCCATCGGGTGTTTGACGAAGGAAGCTTTACAATAGAAGGAATAGAAATAGATGTCCATTAAAAAGACATTCTTTAGTAACATAATAATGGATAAACAATAACAATAGCCGCAAGACCATACATATTATGGCAAACGATAAAGGACAAATACTATTATACCTGACTCCCGATGGGGAGTCGCGCATTGAGGTGAGGCTGCAAGATGAGACCGTATGGCTGAGCCTTGACCAAATGGCAGAGCTATTCCAGCGCAACAAATCCACCATCTCCCGACATATCAAGAATGTGTTTGAGGAGGGAGAACTGCAGCCAGAAGCGACTGTTGCAAAATTTGCAACTGTCGTAAATAGAGGAATAAGAGGCGAGGTGGAAGACAGAATCGTTTTCTACAACCTCGACATGATTATTAGCGTGGGGTATCGCGTGCATTCCTATCGAGGTGTGCAGTTCCGCATGTGGGCGACAAGAGTTCTGAAGGAATACATCGTGAAAGGCTTTGCCTTGAACGATGACTTGCTTAAACGCGCAGGCGGTGGTAACTACTTTGACGAACTGTTAGCCCGCATCCGTGACATTCGCTCCTCGGAAAAAGTGTTCTACAGGAAGGTGCTCGAAATCTACGCACTCAGTATTGACTATGACCCTCGTGTAGAGATAACGCAAGAGTTCTTCAAGACGGTGCAGAATAAGATGCATTATTCCGTGCATGGGCATACAGCGGCTGAGATTATCTACGAAAGAGCTGATGCGCAGAAAGATTTCATGGGGCTGACCTCTTGGACGGGCGCGATGCCCAAGAGAACTGATGCTGAGATTGCAAAGAACTATCTGTCGCAGGAAGAAGTCACGACACTTAATCGTATCGTCAGCCTGTATCTTGATTTTGCCGAACTACAGGCAGAGGAGCATCGCCCGATGTATATGAAGGACTGGATTGCCATCCTTGATGACTTCTTGCGCATTTCTCGGAAGGACATCTTGACACATGCTGGGCGTGTCTCTGCACAATTGGCAAAGGCCAAAGCTGATGCCGAGTACGACAAGTTCAAGGAGAGGACAAAGAACGAGCTATCAGCCGTCGAGATTCACTTCCTTGATCAGTTTGAAAGGGAGCAGAAGAAACTGACCGAGAAAAAGGACAACAGATAATAGTTGTACCTTTGCACTATAAATAGACAACAAACAGCAATGGCAGGACAAGCATTTGGAAAGACATGGTGGGGAAGTGAGTGGCTGAAATCGCTGACACATATCGACTACGCGAACCGTATTCCGCGAGGCTCGGCCTACGCAAGGAAGGGAGCGGTCAGGAGCATTGAAGTGAAGGGAAACCTCATCATGGCAAAGGTGAACGGCAGCAGGCCGACACCCTACAAAGTGATGATTCGTGTGCCTTTGTTCACGAAGCAACAGACAGAGCGGCTGATGAAGGAACTGCTGAAACAGCCTGCTCTTATATCGAAGCTGCTGAACCGCGAGCTTGACCCCGAAGTGTTCCGAGTGGCCAAGCGCGTATGGTTGAGCCTGTTCCCCGAGCGTTGGAGCGACCTCGACATGAAGTGTTCTTGTCCCGACTGGGCAGTCCCGTGCAAGCATCTGGCAGCAGTCATCTACATGATGAGCCGCGAGATTGACAACGACCCGTTCCTGGTGTTCTCCATGCACGGCGTAAACCTCCTGGAGGAATTGCAGCAGCGCGGACTCACCATCGACCGTCAGGAGATAATGGAAGTGCCGGAAATGGCATCGATGATGGAAAAGAAAAGCCCCCTCGGGGAGCAGGGAAGGGGCTGTCCTCTGCGTCTGGACTTCTCCCTTCTTCAGAACCTCACGGCGGCTCTTCCCGGACTGCTGGCAAAGGAGCCTGTGTTCTACACTAAGGGCGACTTCCAGCAGAAGTATGCTGCGGAGATAGTGCGGATGGCACGCGAGGCAGAGCGCATCCTGGCGGGAAAAAGGGAATTGCAGACCACATTGGGTGTGCAGCCAAAGGGTGACATCCGGCGTGGTGATGCGGTACGTCTGACAATGGATGCTAACCTGACAATGGAACAGGCATACCTGTTCGAGGGCAAGACAGACAACCGCCCCCGCCCCTACAACGATGAGTTCCTTGTGGCACTCATGCAGCTGCCAGAAGACTACCTGTCCGACTACGACCCAAGCATTGCCTCCCTTCACCAAGCCCTGCTCTGCGTCTTGCAACTGCTGGCACACGGTGCCATTGTTCCGCAGATTGTGCATCTTCCGTTGGGAAGTTACGCCGTCCGCTGGCTGCCAGCCAAATTAGACAAGGAAGTGGCTCACCTTGTGGAGCAGCTCGAAACGCTGTTGCCCGACGACTTGCTGCAAGCCCGCTTCGGAAAAGCGAAACTGCCGAAACTTGTTCAGCATCAGGCAGAACATCTGCTGGCTCATTTGTTCAGCCGCCTCATCCCCAAACTTTCTGCCAAATCGATAGACGACCCCATTCATGCCCTTTTCTTCAAGGACGAGCCGAGGCGCTTCGACCGTGTTGGCGAGACTTCTGTCCCCGGCAGCATCCGCTCATGGACAGACCGCTTCTTCCTGACCGAGCGCGAGTATGCTCCATCGCTGCTGATAGACGAGGATGGGGAGTTTGGCTTTCGCTTGGACGTGGCGGTGGAAATGGACGGAGAGCAGGTGCGCTTGCAGGAGATACTCTCCAACGCTACCTACGAAGCTTCGCGCTTTGCCATCCTGCGTGAACTATCGTTGCTTGCCTCGCTCATACCCAGCTTGGATTTCTACATCAACAGCTCGTGCGCGGCACCCATCCGCTTCACGCTTTCCGAGTTCACGCCGTTCCTGCTCGCCAGTATTCCTGCCATTCGGTTGCTGGGCGTGAAGGTGATGCTGCCTAAGTCGCTGCAAGACATCATCCGTCCGAAAGTGAGCATGAAGCTCTCGAAGAAGCAGACCGACGGCAAGACCTACCTACGCCTCGACGACATGCTGCAGTTCGACTGGCAGGTGGCACTTGGCGACAAGCACCTCACGCCCGCCGAGTTCGAGCAGCTGACGCGCCGCGCTATGGGTCTTATCCGCTTCAAGCAGCAATACATCTATGTCAGCGAACAGGACATTGAGCGTCTGAAAAAGGCCTTCGATGGCAGCCGTCCGATGACTGCCGCCCAGATGCTACAGGCGGCACTCACCGAGAGCTACGACCGTGCGCCTATCGTGCTGACGGACGAAGTGCGTCATTTGATACGGCAACTGACTGAACAAGCCGAGATTCCTGTGCCAGAGAGCATCCGCGCCACCCTGCGACCTTATCAGGAGCGAGGCTTCTCGTGGATGTACCGCAACTTCCGCATCGGCTTCGGCAGCATCATAGCCGACGACATGGGTCTGGGAAAAACGCTGCAGGTCATCACTCTGCTGCAAAAGCTGAAAGACGACGGCATACTTCTCCCCTCTTCTGGAGGGGCTGGGGGAGGCTCTGCCTTGATAGTTGTTCCCACGGGTCTCGTCACCAACTGGCAGGCAGAAATCGGACGTTTCGCCCCACAACTCACTGTCTTCACCTATCATGGCTCCTGGCGTAATCTGAAAGAGTTCAAGGACACCGACATCCTGCTGACCACTTACGGCGTGCTTCGCTCCGATGCCGCCAAGCTGAAGAAGCTCAACTGGCTGGCCGTCATCATCGACGAGGCACAGAACATCAAGAATGCCGACACAGCACAGAGTAAGGCTGTACGTTCCATCCCCGCCAAGTTGCACATCGCCATGAGCGGCACACCTGTAGAGAACCGACTCTCCGAGTTTTGGTCCATCATGGACTTCGCCAACCAAAGCTATCTCGGTTCTGCAAAGGGCTTCAAGGAAGAGTTTGCCAACCCCATTCAGCGACAGGGCGACCAGCAGGTTGCAGACCGCTTCCGCCGCATCACGGCTCCTTTCCTCTTGCGCCGATTGAAGAGTGACAAGTCCATCATCAGCGACTTGCCCGACAAGATAGAGCAGAACGAACTGGCACTGCTGACGGAACGGCAGGCTGCGCTCTACCACGAGACGCTCGAACAAGCTATGCAGGCCATCGAAGGCATCGAACTGGCCGACCACAAGTCACTCTTCGTGCGGCAGGGATTGGTGCTCCAGATGATTCTTGCCTTGAAACAGATTTGCAACCATCCTGCCCTCTTCCTGAAGAACGGCGACTTCAACCCGGAGCTGTCGGGCAAGACAGAAATGCTGCTATCGCTGCTGGAGTCCATCGTAGAGAGCGGACAGAAGGTGCTTGTCTTTACCCAGTTCCGCGAAATGGGCGACATGCTCCAGCAGATGATAGAGGCGCGGCTGGGCGAGCGAACTCTCTTCCTTCACGGCGGCTGCAGCATCAAGGAGCGTCAGGCGATGGTGGAGCGTTTCCAGCAGAACCCTCGCGGCGACCAGATATTCCTCCTCTCGCTGAAAGCTGCCGGCACTGGTCTCAACCTCACTGCCGCTAACCACGTCATCCACTACGACCTCTGGTGGAACCCTGCCGTCGAAGCCCAGGCAACCGACCGCGCCTACCGCATCGGCCAGCACCAGAATGTCCTCGTCCACCGCTTCATCACCCAGAATACCTTCGAGGAGCGCATCGACCGAATGATTCAAGACAAGCGCCACCTCGCCGACATGACCGTTGCCAGTGGCGAAAGCTGGATTGGCAAGTTGAGCAATAGCGAACTGCGGGAGATTTTCAGATAATCAAAATAAAGTCAACAATTGTGCTTGAACAGAAGAAAAAGAAACTGACCTAGAAAAAGAACAACAAATAAAAGTCGTACCTTGGCAAATGAAACATGATGATATGGCAAACGAAATAGAGAAAACATCCGCTGCATCGACGCAGGCCTTGATACAGGATTTGCGTCAGATAATCAATCAAGCACGTGGCCATGTAGCTGCAACGGCTAATTATGAGCTGACTATGATGTATTGGCGCATTGGCGAACGCATCAATCGTGAAACACTTGGCAATCAACGTGCTGAGTACGGGAAACAAATTGTTGCGCAGGTGGCGCAACAATTACAAGAGGAGTATGGAAAGAAAGGATTTGAGAAAAGTTCCCTTACAAGGATGATGAAATTCTCTAAGCTTTTCCCCGACGAACAGATTGTTGCGCGGGCGGCGCAACAATTGTCATGGTCTCATTTTGTGGAATTACTGCCTCTTAAAGATGGACTTCAGCGCGAATTTTATATTACTCTGGCTGCATCCGAGAGATGGAGCCGAGATCACCTTCGCAAAGAGATTGACGGAATGCTTTTTGAGCGTACTGCAATAGCCAGCAAGCCCGACGAGCTCATCAAGAAAGAGCTATCCTCTTTGCGAAACGACAATGTGCTTTCGCCTGACCTGGTTTTCAAGAGTCCTTACTTCCTTGAGTTCACTGGTCTCAAAGGGATGTATAGCGAGAGGACTTTGGAAGACAGCCTGCTTGCGCATTTGGAACAGTTCATCGTCGAGCTTGGCAATGGTTTCAGCTTCGTTGCACGGCAGAAGAGGATGATTATTGACGGTGAGGACTTCTATCTTGATTTACTTTTCTATCACCGTCGTTTGCATCGCCTGATTGCCGTTGACCTCAAGCTTGGCCGCTTCAAGGCTCAATATAAAGGTCAGATGGAGCTTTATCTTCGCTGGTTAGAACAAAATGAGATGGAACCGGGCGAAGAATCGCCTTTAGGTTTGTTGCTTTGCACAGAAGGTGGCGAGGAACAGATAGAGTTGCTCCAACTCGACAAAGCCGGCATCAAGGTTGCCCAGTACATGACAGAACTACCGCCTCGCGAAGTGCTGATACGACAAGTTCAGAAGTCTTTAGAGGCAGCCAAAGCTCGTTTTGACAACTTTATTGAAGAAGAATAAGAATACAATAATTGTTTAAGGTATGAAGCACAAGGTATTTTCACTTTTGCTTGCGGCGGCGGGGGTGCTGCTGGCAGCGAACATTCAGGCAAAGCCTGAAGAAACAAGTCCCAACGAGGGGACTGTTTATGACATTTGCATCTATGGCAGTACGCCAGCGGGCATTATGGCGGCCTATACCGCGAAGCTCAAAGGGAAGTCGGTGTTGCTTGTCTCGCCAACGAAACGCATTGGCGGACTGACGGCTGGCGGCTTGGGCTGGACGGACATTGGCGACAGCACGAGTCACAGACGCATCATCAAAGGCTTTGCACGCGAGTTCTACCGCCGCATTGGTCAACACTATGGGATGGCCTCACCAACATTCTATTTCGAGCCGAAGGTCGCACTTGCCACGTTCCGGGGATTTCTTGATGAAGTGGGTCTGAAGGATTCCACCGACATTTGGTACGAGTGGCGCATCGAGAGTGCGGAGAAGGAGGGGAATGAGGTGAAGAGCATTAGCCTCGAAGCCTCCCCCAACCCCTCCGAAGGAGGGGAGAACAACCGCAAGGTCTTTGCTAAAGTTTTCATGGATTGCAGCTATGAGGGCGACCTTATGGCAAGGGCTGGGATTACCTATACCGTCGGGCGCGAAAGCAAGACGAAATACAACGAGCCTGAAAATGGGGCGCAATGCCTGAACAAGCATCAGTTCTGCGACGGCGTGGATCCATACGTCGTGCCTGGCGACCCGTCGAGCGGACTGCTCTGGGGCATTATGAGCGACCCAATGCCTGCCAACGGCACGGGCGACAACCATATCCAAGCTTACAACTACCGCCTGACGTTGACAAAAAACAAGCCCTTCCGCCCCATCACGGCACAAGTGCCCGACAACTATGACCCATCGAAATACGAGCTGCTGTTCCGCTGGATGGAGAAGAAAGGCTGGAGCAGCTATGGCGACTGCCTCAAATGGACGTACATGAAGGACTCGTCGGGTCCCAATTCGTGGAATGCCTACAAGACGGACAACAACAACAACGGCGCGTTCTCTACTGACATGATTGGCTACAGCTGGGACTACCCCGAGGCAACCTACGAGCAGCGCGACTCCATCGCTAAGCTCCACGAGGACTACACCAAGGGCCTCCTCTATATCCTATGGACAGACGAGCGCGTGCCGAAGAGCATCCGCGACGAGTTCAACCTCTGGGGCTATCCGCTCGACGAGTACGAGGACAACGAGAACTTCACGCCGCAGCTCTACATCCGCGAGGCACGTCGCATGATTGGCCGCATGGTGATGACCGAGGACTACTGCCTCAAGAACAAGGAAGCCAACGACCCGATTGCATGGGGAGCCTACACGATGGACTCGCACAACTGCGGCCGCTATGTCGTGAACGGTCAGGTGAAAAACGAAGGCGACGTGCAGCGCCACCTGACGAAAGGCCCGTACAACATCTCCTATCGTGCCGTGACGCCCAAGGAGTCGGAGGCAAAGAACGTCATCGTGCCTGTCTGCCTGTCCGCCTCGCATATCGCTTATGGCAGCATCCGCATGGAGCCTGTATATATGGTTTTAGGCGAGACGACAGCCCTTGCCGCCATCCAAGCCATCGACGAGCACGACTGCTGTGTGCAGGACGTTGACCCATCCCGCTGCATCGAGCAATTGGAGAACGGCCTCGACATCGAAGACCCCTACCCTACCACCTCCCCCGAGGAGGAGGGGAACTCCGTCTCGGTTGACATCACGAGCCGCGTCCTGGCGAATCCTTCGTTCGAGGAGAGCTTCACGAAAAACACGCAGCCGCCTACAGGTTGGTTAGAATCGCCCGCAGGGATGACCTTGCAGCGCAGCATGAACAAGACGGCAAAGAACAAGGACGGACAGCAAGCCTACGTCTGCAAGCCTGCCAGCGGCAAGACCATCAACACGCCCCTGAAGCTGCACCAGCGCATTCCCGCCGAAAAGTTGGGCGCAGGCATCTACAAGGTCAGCTGCCGCATGTGGATAGAAAAGGACTTTTACGGCACAGCCTGCCTCTTTGCCGAAAAGACCCCCTCTAACTCCCCCTTAAAGGGGGAGGACTCTGCGCAGGAAGTCTCCCCTTTAAGGGGAGATTTAGAGGGGTCTCGCACTGTGGTGCAGTACTGGACGACCGAGCCTTACTACCGCAACGGCACGTCGGGCTACGACAACCTGACCTATACCGACTACCGCACCACCTTCGCCCGTCACGCTGGCGGCTTCAACTCCTCCACAGCGCAGAACATGCAAAGGATGGAGGTCTATGTCACCCTTCAGGACGGCGACGACCTCATGCTTGGCATCCGCACGAACAGCGCCAACCAGGGAAGCGACAAAGCTGGCGCAGGCTATTTCATGGTGGATGACTTCCATGTGGAGAAATTCGGAGAAAAGGTGAAAAGTTTAAAAGGTGAAAAGGTAAATGGTAAATGTGCTTGGGATGTTTTCTGTGACAGCGTGCTCACCAACTACGACTTTGAGAAGAACCCACAAGGCATCACCTACGACTGGAACCTGAAGACCACTATCAACGAAGCCGGCAATGGCCCCATCTACGGCTGGCAGAGCAACGCCTGGACGGACAACTACGGCGGTGTCAGCGACGGCACGAACCTCGAATGGAAGTGGGCGGGCTATGTGGCAAGCGCAAGTAGCGTCATTCCCAACGACTTCCGCCTCTACCAGACGATACCCGCCGAGAAGCTCGAGCCAGGCATCTACGAGGTGAACGCCCGTCTATGGCAACACGCCTCGAAGCTCGGCATCACGCGCCTCTACGGAAAGGCCGGCGACAAGACAAGCGTGCAGTACTACGGCGTGGAGAGTAAGTACCCCCATTTGACAAATTCACAATTTGACTATTTGGCAAATGAGACAGCAACCTTTGCCGGTCTCTCGGCCAATACCACCACGGGGCGCGTCAACGACATGAGCCTCGACATTGAGGTGGGCGAAGGCGAAGACCTCGAGATTGGTGTGAAGAGCGGCTATGGCTTAGAGGCCAACAACACAGCCGGAGCCAATCACGGCAAGTTCTACGTTGACCTCGTCCGCACTTGGAAGGTCAGCGACCTGCCTGTCACCTACGACGAGAACGCCAGCGACAACCTCATCCTCCCGCGCGCGTATAATAATAAGGTAGTGCTGAACAAGCAGTTCACCAACAATGAGTGGCAGTTTGTCTGCCTGCCCTTCTCGCTCAACGCCGCCGACGTCGAGACCATCTTCGGAAAAGGGACCAGCCTCACCCCAGCCCTCTCCCAAGGAGAGGGAGAAATGGTCAATGGTCAATGGTCAATAGTCAATGAAATAAAGGCTGGCATTCCCTACCGCATCTGTCCGACAGACGTTCTACCCTCGCCCATCATCCTTGAGAACATACGCATAGAGACCGACACTCCACAGACAATTAAATCAGACGGTTACATCATCACCGGCACGTTCCAGAAGACAGGCGACACTCCTGCCTTCTCTGCCATTGTCACCGAAGACCCCGACGGCATCAAGGAAATTAAAAATGAACAATTAACAATGAAAAATGATGAAGTCTGGTACGATATCAGCGGCAAGCAAATTGTAAATAGCAAATCCCTTCGGGGTATCAACATCGTGGGCGGAAAGAAAATCCTAATGCCCAGACAATCCCATTCTGGTGGTCAACGCCCAACGGTCAATGATTAATGGTTAGTAGTCAATGGTCAAAATACTGCTCCTACTCTTCCTCTTCTCTGCTTCGGCCTCAGCACGACTGAAAACCGTCCGCCTGACCTGCGAGGATATGACCGACCCGATGGCTGTCGGCTCACGGCAGCCACGGCTTTCGTGGATTGATGTTGCCGACGGGAATGACAGGAACCAGCGACAGACAGCCTATCAGATACAGGTCGCATCCTCAAGGGAAAGGCTTCTTCGCGGCGAGGCTGACCTATGGGATTCCGGGCGCTGGAAGAGTGCAGAGACGCGATACATCCTCTATCAAGGCCAGCCCCTCGCCAGCAATACCGATTGCTATTGGCGCGTCAGGGTTTGGGACAAGCATCACAGGCCTTCCGGCTGGAGCGAGGCGGCTCACTTCCACACCGCCCTCGCCCCTTCCGACTGGGTGGCAGAGTGGATTGGCTGCGACGAGGAGGCGCCGCTGTTCCGAAAAGACATCGAAATAGACAAACAAGTCGCGAATGTCCACATCTTCATCTGCGGCTTGGGCTATTTTGAACTCTACGTCGATGGCAAGAAGGTGGGCGACGATGTGCTGGTTCCCGGACAGACCGACTACTCCCATCGCGCAGGTATCGAGAACACGCGGGTTGCCATAGACAACGAGTTCACGGGCTATCGCTGTCTCTATCTTGGCTACGACCTCACACCCTTTCTTTCCGCTCGCGGCAGGCACGCATTGGGCGTGTGGCTCGGGAACGGCTTCTTCAATTCAGGCAACGGCTTTGCTATGCCCTACGGCAAGCCCCGACTCATCGCCCAGCTGATGCTGACCTTCGCCGACGGCTCAACCCAAATCATCCCAACCGACACCTCTTGGCTGGCAAAGCGGAGCGGCATTACCGGGAACAGCATTTATGGTGGCGAGGTTTTCGACGCAAGGCTCCACGACGAGGATTGGTGCAACCAGAAACACTCCCCATCACGGGGGAGCTGGAGGGAGTCTTCTCTTCGCGAAGCTCCCGACGGCCAGCTCTATCCGCAAATGTCGCCTGTCGATAAGGTTTGCGAGGTCTTTGCTCCAAAGCGGATGGAGCGTCTCGATGATAATAGCTGGCGCATCGACTTCGGCGAGGAAATCTCCGGCTGGGTTCATCTGAAAGACATCCAAGGAGAGACAGGGCAGCGAGTGGAAATCAAGTATCTCTCTGAATCTCCGAATGGCAAGAACATATATATAATGAAAGGCGACGGAAGGGAAAGCTACCATCCGCGCTTCACCTGGTTCGTCTTCCGGCAGGTCGAGATAAGCGGACTCGCCGAGCTTCTGCCCTCCCAGATTCAGGCGGAAGCTGTCAACACGGAACTTCGGCAGACGGGCTTCTTTGCCTGTTCCGACACCCTGCTGACCAAGATACACCGCATTTGGCGGCGCACGCTCCTCGACAACGCTCACGGCTCCATCATCAGCGACTGCCCGCACCGCGAACGCTCGGCCTATCTGGGCGACGGACAAGTGGCAGCAGAGATGGTGATGCGGACATTCGACGCGAGGGCCTTCTATCGGAAGTGGTTTGCCGACATGCGGCTGGCGCAGAATCCGCGCACGGGCTTCGTGCCGTTCGGCGCCCCCTGGCAACCCGGATGCGGCGGCGGAGTGCCCTGGAGCGCAGCAATGATACTGATGCCCTACGACTTCTATCAATGCTATGGCGACAGCTCCGTGCTCAGGGAAAACTATCCTGCGATGCTTCGCCTCATGGACTATTTTGCAGGCTGGGTAAACGAGGACGGCACGATGGAGCAGCACTACAAGCCACATAACGATATGACGTATTGGTGCAACTTGGGAGAGTGGTGTACGCCAACCGACGAACGTCCGTCTAATGCCCTCGTCCACACCTATTTCTATTGGCTCTGTGCCAAAAGAATGGCCGCGATAGCAGGGCTGCTGGGCGACAAGGACGGTGCAGGCCGCTTTGCCGCATTGGAGGAGCGAACCCGCCAGGCCTTCCATCGTCGCTTCTATGATGCCCAGAACAACACCTACGGTCCGGCAGGGGCGAATCTCTTTGCGTACCACATGAAGCCCCTCTCTGCCTCATCTCCGGAAGCCTTCCCTTTAAGGGGAGATTTAGAAGGGTCCCTTCATCACCTCTATACAGGCATCTTCGGCACAAAGCTCTTCTTCAATGTCCTTGCTGATGCTGGGCTTGCCGAGGAGGCTCTCGAAGCTTTCCTGCAGCGCGACTTCCCCTCCTTCGGGTATTGGATAGAGCAGGGAGCAACCACGACCTGGGAGCAGTGGGACGGCGGCAACTCCCATTGCCACCCCATGTTTGGCGGCGGACTGACGTGGCTCTACACTTGGCTCGCGGGCATAAATTGTGAAATCGTCAATGGTCAATGGTCAATGGTCAATAGTCAATGGTCAAATTGTCAAATCATCAGGGTTTGCCCTCACCTCTCCGAGAAGGTAACTTGGGTGGAGTGTTCGCAGGAGACTCCGTGTGGCACCGTTCATCTTCGTGCAGAACGTCTGCCCGCTGGCAGCCTTCGCGTGTCCGTTGACATCCCCGTCGGTCAGAAGGCCGAGATAGCCAACCCCTCGAACCCCGCCAGCAGGAAGACCGTCGGCTCCGGGCATTGGGACATCGTTCTTTAGGGGCTTCTTTTTTGTTAATAATCCTTAACCTCTCATAACATTCCGTGCTTCCTGACGTTATAGAGGTGTATGGAGCACACCGAGTTTGCACGTTTGGCACCCGCTTTGCGCAGGAAAGCAAAGGCCGTCGGCAGGGATTTCTTCAAGGAGGAAGAGCTTGCTGAGGACGTGGCGCAGGAGACGATGATTCGCCTCTGGAAAGCTTGGCCTTCACTTCCTTCGCCCAAGGATGCCGAGCGGCTGGCCGTCAGGATTGCCAAGCACGAGTGCATCAACGTGTGGCGCAGGGAACAGCGACGGCCTCACACTTCGCTCTCCATAATTCGAGAAGAGACACACACCGCTCCCATTGACGGACATTCTCTGGAAGAAGCCGACCTGAAGGAAGCCATCAACAAAGCCACGAGAACGCTCCGCCACTCCGAAGGGCGCTTGTGGCGGATGTTTGCGGAAGCGGGGATGGAGGCAAACGAAATAGCTGCTGCGACAGGCATCAACGTCAGGACGGTCAGCGCGATGTTGAGTCACGCACGCAGACATATATATAATCTGTTAAAGGAAGGAGGATACATTGATGGATAAAAACTACCTGATAGACAAATACCTCAAAGGGAAGCACCCGATAGAGCAGGACAAGTGGGACCTGCCGACAGAAAGCGAGCTGGACCGCGACGAAGCACTCTTCAACGCCCTGCTTGCCGAAAGACCCTCTAAATCTCCCTTAAAGGGAGACTTCACCTCCCCTTTAAGGGGAGGCCGGGTAGGGTCTTGGAGGGGTTGGAGGAGGCTGTGGGGGTCAGTTGCCGCAGTCTTGATTGCAGCCGTTGCCCTCTTCACCTGGCGAAGCTTCATGCTTCAGCAACCCACGCGACTCGCCGAAAAGACGGAAGAACCTGTCAAGCTGGAAGACGCTCCACGGGACACAGCAAAACGAGGCACGACTAATTGCCCAACGAGGCACGTTATGATGGCCAACGAGGCACGCCTAATTGACCAATTAAGCGAGCCTCGTTCGAAGACGTCTCAACCCAAAGGGATAATCCACAAAGAGGTCAAGGAGGGAAATCCCACAGCCGAACAGCCCTTGCTTGCAGAAGCAAAGCCGCAGCAGGAAGAGGATGTTCCCGCTATCCCCGCCGACAAACAGGCCCTCGTGAACATCTTCCTGGCAGAAGAGGCGTTGCAGGTTGCCTACGAACTGCGGGCACAACAGGAGGCTATCCGTGCCTACGCTGCCAGCCTCACTGGACGAGAACTGCCCAAACCCATCATAGCATTCTAAACACTAAATCAAATACAATTATGAAAACCATTCAAAAAAGCTTTCTATTTGCGAGCTTGCTACTCGTCTCTACTGCTGTTTCTGCACAAATAGTCATCACCCAAGACTTGGAAACCTGGATGAACAGCCTTATCTCCAGAGCCATTGATAACAAGGTAGAGGTCTCCAAAAGCTTTGGCCAGGAACGTGATATACAAAAAGAAAGTACACCGCTGAAATGGCGTAGCGACATTATGTCCTTCACGCTTCCAAAGAAACAACGCCCCCTGCTCGATGAGATGATAAAAGCTTTCGAGGCTAACGGTCACGACAACCCAAACTGCTACAGCATCAACACCTTGACGACAGGCAACCCACAGAACGAAGGGATGCGCAACCTAATGATTGGCGACGACCCGAACCGCTACATCACCATCGGACAGGACTATAACAATTACATCAATGTAAACATCCTCGACGCGATGGATACGACCAAGACCCACCGCTACGCCTATGCCCTCGAATGGCGCAAGCAAAGCGGCACCTCGGAGAAAGGCAGCCTCGATGTCCGCTACATCATCACCTATGCCAAGATTCCTTCAGCTTTCACAAGCTATAATACAACCGTCAAACACCCTTCTTTACCAGATGAGATAACCAGTTTCATCAAAGAACGTACTCGCAACCCAAAGGGCAACTCCCAGCAGGCACCAGATAAAGCACAGGCTTGGTTTCTGGGGCAGGATAAACCCGTTAGCATCGAACACAAGCTTTCACTAAGCAACGGCGATACTATCTTTGTTGTAACCAGCAAAACAAACGGGGAAGACGGTGTTTGGCTGCCAAACAATCCAACAGAGGCCGTAAACGATATGCTCTGCAACGACAACGTCCTGCTCATGTTCTCTAACCTAAAGAATTATTACTGGAAAAACAAGAATACCGAGCTAACCGCCATCTCCATTTATACGCTTTGCAAGCACGCCAACGAATCAGACTTCTTTACCGACCCACGTTCCTTTGAAGAGTTGGAGCAGTTAATGTGCGAAATGGATTCGTTGATAGAAGTTGCCAAGACAGAAACCGACCGCAAGTACTTTCAGATGGCGCGTGAACAACTTGAACAAATATTGAAAAAGAAACGCTAATGACAATCTTATAGTCCCCCACACACAAACATTATTTTGCTTTAAGGTTTTTTTTAGTTAATAAATTGGCGCCACTCGGCTCCCTCGTCGCGAGATGCGGGAGCTTTTTGCTCTCAGAAAAAGTTTCGGGATTTTTGTAATATCTTGCGGAAAGATGCGTCTAATAGAGTAGAGACAAGAGAAGAAACTCAAAATTTACAAACTCAAAATTCAAGGTAATAACTCAAAACTCAAAGACTATGGATTGGATTATGATTCCCCTGAACTGCGCCATCGTGTTTGGCTGCATCTACAAAGTTGTCGAGCTGTTCGTCCACAAGCGCGAACGACTGATGCTTATCAGCAAAATCACAGAACTTTCTAACATCGACTTCAAAGGCATCAACTTCTACAGCAGCGGAAACAAATACACCGCCCTGCGCATCGGCTGGCTGATGCTGGGTGTTGGATTTGGATTCCTTGTCGGCTTCTTCCTCAACTTTATTACTGCCGAAGGAAAAATTGATAAATTTTATGACTGGCATTACTACGACCATGTGGGTGGCATCATCTATGTAGCCTGCATCTGTATCTTTGGCGGCATAGGTCTACTGATATCCTACTTGGCAGAACGCAAAGCAGAGAAACCCGAAGAGAAGACGGAATTTTAATCGATGCAAGCGGACGAGCAGCAACTGATAGCTCGAATCCTCGACGGACACGCCGGGAATTTCGGCTATTTCTTGGAGCGGTACAGCCCCGAGGTGTTTGCCATCGTGTCGCGACTCGTGCCGCGACAGGAGGATACTGAGGAGCTGGTGCAGGATGCCTTCGTCCGTGCCTACAGCAGGCTTGATTCCTTCGTCGGTCGCTCCTCGTTCTCCACATGGATTTGCCGAATTGCCTACACCACAGCCGTCTCGTGGCTTCGCAAGAAACGCATCAAGTACATCAGCATTGACGAAAAGCCTGGACTCTCTGACACCATTATCGACGACGCGCTCAACGATGAGAGCCGTATCAACGACCTGCGTCGTGCCATCTCTTTATTGAAGCCGGAAGAGCAAACGCTTCTTGGGCTTTACTATTACGACGACCGCCCTTTGGCCGATATCGCCTTTATCCTCGATGTCGAGGCTGGCACCATTGCCACGCGCCTGCATCGCATCCGCCACAAACTTTATCTATTGATGAAACATGAAAAGAAATAACGCCCTCCGTCAGGCTCTCACGCCAATGGAGCAGAAAAGCCTGCCCTCGAACTTTGCCTACACCACCCTACGCCGCATCCACCAAGAGCAGCGAGAGAAGGAACGGCAACAGCACATCGTCGCCATTACCGTGGTCGTTGCCGTCTCGCTCCTCGGCATCGGACTGCTTGTCTATGCTTTCGGTGCGGTGCTCTGGCAATCGCTGGCCGCTACGCTTCGCCAGCCGGGTGCCCTTTCGTCCGTCCTGCCCACGCTGTTCTGCCTCACCTTCTTTGCCCTGCTAAACCACTGGCTGGCGCGGCGCTACGGTTCAGGAATAGTTAATAGTAAATTGTCAAATAGAAAATGAAATAGGCGTTCCACTCGGCTCCCTCGTCGCGAGATGCGGGAGCTTTTTTTGTTTTTATAAAGTAAATGCATGGTATTTCAAAGAAATTGTGTAACTTTGCCCCTGAAAACAAGATAAACAGACGAATAACATGGCAACAACTGCAAGAAGACGACGCACTATGCACCCTATAACCCATTACTGGGGAAATACTTCACCGAGCCATGGCATTGAGCGATAACAATCGCATAGTCTATCTTTCCTTGTC
>Ga0265298_10004454_pt1 | contig 17905 bp, 13 predicted proteins | sample AusTroGonzalo_MG_3_FD_193486 | JGI IMG/M metagenome (GOLD analysis project Ga0265298, IMG submission 193486) | Bovine rumen microbial communities from tropical cattle in Woodstock, Queensland, Australia - Gonzalo_01 | ecosystem: Host-associated > Mammals > Digestive system > Stomach > Rumen ... | reverse complement strand
CCTTGTTGCGCAATAAGGCTGGGTTGTTTCAGTATAATGCAAGGTTATTTCGGTGAGAGGTAGTTCTCGCCGAAATCCTTGCAGCTTCTTGTCGAAAAAAGAGTATGCGGCAAGTGATGAGGGCGCCGCGGAGGAACACAGAAAGAACCGTCTTTTTCTAAGACACGAAGGGGTCAGGCACCTTTGTGCCCTTTAGTGAGTATGTAACTATTCAGAAAATTGGATATTGCGAAAGCGGCTTCTGTCGGTTCATCTTAATCCAGCGGCTCCAACCAGTGAGTTTGTCAAAGATCAACTGTGAATAAGTGTCATCACCCGTGCTGCCCCATGTATCCTCATCCTGACTCGTAACGGAGCCGTCAGTCCCATACTCAGTGGTCAGCATTGTTCCGTTCCAATTGTATTCTGCTATTCCCAACAAGCGACCGATGCCATCATCGAGCATCAGCCTTTCCCACGAGCCATTGGCACCAAGCAGGACGTTGAAAGATGGCAGACCACGTTCCTCTGTGGCCTTTGTGCCGCGTGAGTTCAGCTTACTCTTCATCATGGCGTCTTTTGCCTGACTGGCGGCATCAGCCAACGCTGTCGAAGGCACACCGACCATCAGACTGTCGAAATAGGCACCAAGGTCGTAGAGCGGAAATTCCGTATCGTTGGCAAAGGTTTTGGCGGTTACGGCATCTATTTCCTGAGCCAGCAGCGGGTCGCTATAGTCGAGTGTCAACTGGTCGATGAACAACTTGAGGGCTGGGGCTGCATTTCGCAACTGCGCACTGCTGATGGCATTGATGTCGCTCGCATCGTAGTCACCCGGGTTGATGCCGGCCTCCTCGCAGCGCAGCCAGTAGTCGGCCACATCGTCGCAATAGCCTGCCAGTGCCTGTCCGTAGGTCTGGCTGGTGGCAAGGCGTCTGACCAAACATGCATATTCTCCACCCACATCTGGGGCTAAACATGTTGTGCTGACTATGTACTGCGTCATATCGTGTAGTTCATAAAGCGTCTCAACACTGTTCATCATGCACGCGTCAAGGTACACGGCGTCGAAGGTCACGCCTGAGCGCTCTATGGCAGTACGTATGGCGCGAGCGGAGATACGCAGGCCGTTGTAGCCGTCATCGTAGAGAACACCTCGGGTCGTCTGTCGCAAGGTTTCGGGACGATCGTCGTCTGGGGCATATCCGCTCCCATGGCCAGACATGATCAGGACATAATGGCGTGCCGGACGCACAGCGGCAGCATAGCTGATGTAGTGCGCCAGCGTATCGGCCATGGTGATGTCGATATTAGTACCATCGCCGCCGTAGACATTGTCTGGCGTGAACTGAAGCTGGGGATTGTCGGCCTGGCTTCTGTCCACAACAAATCTGTATGCTGTGGCGTTATGGAAATCAAAGCCTTGCTCATCAAGTTCTTCCATCATGTCGGCGTCAGGATAGGATGAGTTCTTGAAGAACACCACTGCCTCTATGTCGCTGTTGTCACGAAGCCCGCGATATAACTGACGAAGGTTTTCGTGTAATTCGGCATCAAGGTTCCACCCCCCAACGCCATAGAAGATGATAGTACATTCCGCCAATGTCGAATCATCATGAACGGGGTTGTCTTCATTTGACGTGCATGCCGTGAATGCACCTGCTCCGCAAATCAGGATGGCGGCGAGCACCCAATTCATAATCTTTCTCATAACTGTTAAAATTTAAGTGTTATATTGTTAGAGTTATCAAAACACACTGCAAAGATACACATTATTCTTCAATTTCCGCACGTTTCGTCGAAAAATAATTCAGAAGAGTATGTAATATTAGGGGGAATAAAACTAAAAAATCCAAAAAGCGACACAACTTGCGCAAAAATATTTGCACGAGTTGAGTAATATTTGTATATTTGCAGCGATTTTTGGACATACTCACGCAAATATTGTAACTTGAGTTATGAGGATAGACGGTTTTTCGATTGACGGCATAGCCAATATAGAGCATGCTCGTTTGAAGATTGGAGAGATGAACGCTCTTATCGCCCCTAACGGCTACGGCAAGAGTAATGTGCTCCATGCGATTGACTTCGGCATCAGGTTTCTAACTGCCGAAGAGGCAGAGCGAAGACAGATGATGCGCAGCCGGTGGCAGCCCATCAATATATCTATGCAAGGAAAGGACTTCTTATTTGAAGTGACGGGAAGCATGGACTTAAACGGCGTGGAACACCTATTCGTCTATGAATACCGCTTTGCCTGGACAAAAGGCGACGTGGATGGGAAAATACTTTCTGAGAGTCTGAAGATAAAACGGCCATCAGATCAGCGATTCCGACAGATGATCAACCGCCTGTCGGCAGACGAGTGCCTGATAGTGCCGTCAGCAACAGGAAGATGTAACAAGCCGTTCGTAATGACATCTTACCAACTGGCTTTGTCGGCTATTGCCGGTTCTACTACGATGTTTCTCCATTCTGTCGCCACACAAATATGCAGTATCAGGATTCCCAATCTTGAAACACTCGACAATCCGGAGTCCTATTTCTCTGCCGGAGGCGGAAATGGTATCGGAATGCTCGGCGGCATGACGTTGAGCGAGTATCTCTACCAACTGAAATCCACTGATGATGACAACTATGCCATCTTGAAAGACGGACTCCTGCAACTCTTACCCAACATTACCGAGTTTACGCCAGAAGTCATCATGCTGCCTGACGGGCAAAGGAGAATCTATGACATCAGAATCAGGGAGAAGTTCTGCACTCAGCCGACGAGCATACTCCAACTGTCGAGCGGAAGCAAGCGCATCATCTTCCTGTTTACCCTCTGCATAGCAGCAAGGAAACAGAACATCCCAATGATTATGTTGGAAGAACCTGAGAACTCGGTGCATCCACGTATGATAGAGAACTTGCTGCTGACCCTACGGAATTATGCCTCTGACACGAAAATCCTGCTGACAAGCCACTCACCTTATCTAATGCGCTATCTGCAACCAGAACAGATGTACTTCGGACTGCCTCAGAACGATGGGCTGGCCCACTTTGCACAGATCAATCCGGCCAAACTAAGATACCTTTATAAATATGCCGGAGATATGGAACTGACCATAGGCGAATTCATGTTCGACTTCATGCTCGACATGGAGAGTGAGCACGAAAAGATGGACCAATTCTTCATTCAGCAGTAATCTATGGTAAAACAGAAGGAAACAAAGCCGTCGCAGGTCGTGATATTCGTGGAGGGTGATACCGACGAAATATTGTTGGAGGGAATCTGTCGTTATCTGAACCTCGTTACCATTCCTAAGTCGCTGAAAGGGAATAATGGCAATGCGAAACTGACTGACATATATGGGCATGCCAAAAAGGTCTATCAGAAAGGCTATCAGACAAAAGAACTGGTGGATGCACTTAGGATGGAAATCATAAGAAAGAAACATGCCGACGATCTTTCTGAATTGGAAAAGGCTTTGAATGTGACAATACAGTAACAGTTTCTTAAAAATCTGTTTCGCTGATGGCCGCATCGAGCCAAAGCTTCCGTTCCTCAAACCACGTCAGGGCTTCGTCCGTCGACTGCCGGAGGGTAGGGAAGTTGCGGTTCCACAGCCGGTTGTCGGCAGCGATGGCACGGTCTAAGGCTTCACCCTCCTCCGAGTTGGCGAAGGCCTCCAGATAGTCCCTGAGAGCCACGAACAACGTGTCCTTCACCTCTTCCCACCGTTGTCGGTATGCGTTGGCGAACGCGCGGTCTGTCCCATTGCTCATCATACGGACGAAGTACGACAACCGATGGCTGTTCGACCATTTGCCAGGCGTCTGCATGATGGCATCGAAGTCCCACAGAGGCCCCATCTTCAGTTTTGATGTCGACGTGTCATCGAATTTCGTCATATAGATGTTCGAGCCGTGGGCGTCGTAGTTGCCGAGAATGTCGTGTCCCAACAGCCACGATGCAAACGACAGGGTGTCAATATACTCTGAAAAGTGGTTCCAGACCAACAGCCCTTCATCGAAGGCTCCGATGTAGTCCCTGATATAGCTGATGCTTCCTGACTGAATCGTCTTGTTGTCAGGATATTTGAACGTGTATTTGGCATCGTTCGACTTGGTGGCAGGCGTCTCGAACCACACGTCTTCATTCCACCAATAGGGGTCGTACTCGATGATGTAGCCCGTCTTGCTGATGTCGACCCTGCATCTTCTGTTCCGCTTCACCGATTCGATGAGTATGTACAGTCCTTGTGGCTCACCGTTCAGCACCAGGTTCACGAATTGGAAGCGTGGTACCCACGGCATACCGATGAGTTCGTTCACCTTATGCCCGATCAGCGTGTTCAGCGCTCCTCTCTCGTCATTGATGAGCAACCATTCCTTGTCACGATACATCTTCTCATAACCCCTGAACATCAGGTCGGCAGGCTCCTGCAGGTTTATCTTGTATCCCTTTTTGTCTCTCCAGGCGCTGGTGTTGCCCCTGATTCTGATGGTCGTGCCGCTCAGGTCCTCCTCATAGTCGCCGCTGTCGTAGAGCGTTTGTCCGTTTTGTCTGATGGTCATTCGAGCGCCTGGTTTGTTGGTATTTTTGATGCTCAGGCCCATGCATCCTTCTGGGGGTCTCACATAGTCACACACAAGCGCCTCGCCGTTCACGGTCGTCACTTCTATGGTGGGGATCTCCGGCAGCTGGGGCCCTGACGGCTCAGCGTTTTCCGAGCATGCCGCCAGCATCAGCACGAATAGCATAAGGAACAGCCACTTCTTCATCTTGTGATCCACTTCAACGATAGAATGTCTTGATGATGTACTGGACGGCGTCGTAATTCAGACGGCAGTAGTAACGGTGGTTCATACGGCCCGTCGACACGTGCTCTGAGTCGTAGATAGTCATACAGGGGTCGTACACTACCTTCAGTCCTGCCTGCCGGCATTTCTCCGCTAACCATATCTCCTCGCAGAAAAGGAATACGGGATAGTCGATCCTACCGCACCGCTCAATGTATTTCCTGGTCAGGATGATGAACGATCCGTGGCCGGAATAGACTGTTCCGGGCTGGCTTCTGACGAACTGCTTGCGGCGATAGAGCGTCTTGGTGTAGAGCGTGTCGAGCAGGGGGATGCGATAGAAGAGCCTCAGTATTTTCAGCCTGCCGAGTGTGTATCTCGAAGTCTGACGGGGGTTGCGGTCGCGCTTCTCCAGGTCCGACCATATCTGTGGGGCTATCCAGCCCGTGTCCTCAGCGCAGTCGTAGTCTGCCAGCTTCGCAAGGAAATCCTCTTCCATCGTCAGGTCTACATTACTGATGATGCTGTAATCGTAAACCGATGGATCGTGCTCCTGCATCAGCCGCCTGATAGCTCCGAAGTAGCCGGGATTGTCGTCGTCGGTGTTGTTGGCGATGAAAGTGTCTACGCATACTTTGTCGCCCGCCTTTTTTGCTGCACGCTCGACGGAGGCGAGATACAGGTCCCGTTCCTTATCCGAGTGATAGGTGACGCAATAGATGGCTATTCTTTTCATGATCGTTTATATATGTGATCTTTTGATGTATCTGTTTATAAAAACGTAAAAGTACGAAAAGAGTGCATAGTGTATGGTCGGAATTGTAATTAATTAACATAATCGCGTGGATTATAACAGTCATTAACGGGATGGCGTCGGAATGTTGATCCTGATGCCGATGGGAACGGAGAAGGTGGCGGGATGGGCCGTGCGGTAGCTGTCGATGGCGTCGCCGGTCTTGAAGAGGTACTGGAGGCTGGGCTCAGCATAGATGCCGATGACGGGCGAGAGGCGGTACTCCACACCTGCAGCCACACCGATGGACCATTGGAGTGACGGACTCAGCCGCAGCTTGTCTGATTCAAGCAGGCTTCCACCAACGTAAGTGTTCTTCTGAAGTGTGCTGTGGATCGGCCATTCCAGCATGGTCTGTGCTGAGGTGTAGACGGCCCAGCGATTAGTATTTACGGGATACCATGTGGCTCTCAGCGGAATGCCCAGATAGTGCAGGCGCTGTTCCTTCTGGGTCCAGGAGTAGGTGTTGCCTTCCTGCGTCTCAGAGTAGAGACGGGTGTATTGCAGCCCTGTGCCGACGGCCCATTTCCGGCCTATCATCTTGTTGACGGACAGACTGAAGGTGAGCGGCAGGCGGTGATGGGTGATGGTGTCCATCTCCGGGTCGTTCATGCCATATTCTCCGTAGGGCAGGTTGAACGGCTGTTGGCTGCCGATGCCGCTGAAGGCTGCTGCCAGCATCCAGTCGCGGGTGTCGGATGTGGTTCTGACGGGACTGATGGGCGTCTCGACGAGGATGTTCTGATGATCAGTCTCCGATGGGATGAATTCCTTTGGTGCGGACTCCGTTGGTACGGACTCTGTTGGTACAGTATCTGTTGTGATGACCTCCGTAGGAATGGTCGCCGTTGAATCAATTTCTATGGGCTTCGGGGTCATCGGCAGAACGCTTGACGGTATCGCCCTCTGAGCCAATGTCTCCTGCCGTTCCAGCATCTCCTTTTGTGGTTCAGGCGTCTCTTCCTTGGGCTTTTGGGACTTCTGAGGCCTTCCGGCTTCGGCTCTTGGCGGCTCGGGCTGGGGCGTAGTTTCCAGCAGATGCCACAGCCCGATGGGCAGGCCGATGGCCAGCAGTCCCAACAGGAGTATGGCCAGCGAGCGGCGCAACATTTCCTTGGCCCGGAACAAGTCGGCCGATGAGGTGTGGGGCTCGATGTTGAGCAGTTCGGCTATCTCCTGATGGCTCAGCCCTTCGAACACCGACAGGCGGAACACCCGCTGGTAGCTCTCTGGCAGTTGACCAATGAGACTCATGATCTCCTCATAGTCGATGGGTGGCGGTGTTTCGGAGATAGCTGGCGGCTCTTGCAGACTGTCGAGGGCAACGACCGTCTGTTGCTTGGTGTGGTTGGCATAGGCCAGTGCCAGGTTCTGCACCACCCTCTGCATCCAGGCATCGGCCTTGGAGGCGTCCTTGAGGGAGCCGATCTTGGTGAAGATCAGGAGATAGGCATCGTGAAGCAGGTCGTCGATGGTGGACTCATTGCTCACGTAGCGGCGGCACATCTGGCGCAGCCTGTCGTACGTGAGGGTATACAGCTGTCCGAAGGCCTCGCGGTCTCCCTGCTGGCACCGTTCAACGATCTGCTTCATTCCGTTCACCTGATTTGCTTACTTGACCACCACCTTCTTGCCGTCGACAAGATACAGGCCTGGTTTCAGACCCTCGGTATTCAGTCTGCCGCCGGTGTAGGTCGCTGTTCCCACGCGTTGGCCATAGAGCGTGTAGATCGTCTTGTCGTCTGGCGTTCTGCGGGGGCTCTCTATGCCTACGGGTTCTTTTAAATAATAAGGAAGTTCTTCCTGCCCTGTGTCGATAAAGGCTTGGGCTTTTTCATCCCATTTGCCGACAATGGCATTGAAGGGGCGCAATATGGCACCTTCCTTATTAAGGCTGATGCTGTTCTTGTCGCAGTTCCAACTATAAGTGTACTTCTCTGCCATTGTCGAGGTCCATCTTTCTTGGAAGATGTATCCGCCAGTGAGGGGTGCAATGTATGGACGTGATGGAATCACCACATTATCCTCGGCAGAGAACACCACTGGTGATGGCTTGAAATCGTATAATAGATAGCAGCTGAAAGCATCAGGCTGGTATTTGGTCAATGGCTCAAAGATAGCCGTTCCGTCATCTTCAAAAAACAATCTTGCCATTTTGAGATCCTCGTTGTAGAATGGATTTGCTGGCCGAGAGTCCTCATTTGCCCATTTGAGCCATGCATTCTGGGCAGTGAAAGGCAATGTGATCAGACCAGACATCTTCTGACTCATAACAGGTGAGGCGGGCCCCATCGACTCGCTGACGGGCGTGTAGGTGAAGAGGGCCGTCTTTGTCTTGAAAGGAACGGGACAATAGTAGTCATAATCGCTGTCGATGATTACCGTTGAGGCTTCTCCATCGCGGATGATATTGGTTTCCGACATGAATCCGTGAGGCACGTAATCGAGAAATCCCAGATAATAGAGGCAGTTGGGGTTGGCTTCTGAGACGTCGATCTTATAGACAGTGTTAATCGTGTATATTCCTCGCAGGTCAACGGCCAACGCCTCCTTCGGCACCATCAGGGTGTTGTCGTCACCAACGCTTAGAGGCCTTTGGTTTCCGTCCGCAGTCCAGTAGGTGTTGGTGCTGCGTATGAAGGTGAAGGGCTCACTGGAGGCGATGACCATATCCATATACAGGATTTGTACGACATACTCTTGCCCCTCTTCTGGCGTACCTTCAAAGTTGATGCTGATATTGACGTTGACGGTCTCTCCACCTTTGATGACTTCTGGCATACCGATCAGGCTGGATTTGATAAGTTTGTCGCCAATCTGGGGCATCAACACAGTCTTGAAGTAACTGTCCCTATAACCAATGGCCGTGGGTGACTTCTCATAGATGTCGAACAGCTCCCCGTTAGTAATGGTAGCAGAGCCATATATCCGGATGTTCTTGAAGTCACAAAACATACAGAGACCTTTGTCAGGCGTTTCCTGCAGGTTGAGATGGATAGAACCGCTTATCTTTGGCTGGGCCTTGTCGACTTGGATGGTGAACGTGTATAGCGGCTGGTCGCTCGTGAGGTCGAAGATGGACAGCGTGACGTTGCCGGTTTGGGCGATGATGGTCTCAAAAGCCACTTCCTTCGTCTCGCCGGTCTTAATCTCAACAGACTGGAAGTTTTCCCAATTAGCTTTGTTGCCAATGCTCCACCAGCCATAATAGTCTTCGGCACCGTTGTTTGTCACATTGACATAAATCGTCAAGGGCAGGTCGTAGTATGCTTGACCTTCTGTACGCGTATAGTTGAACGTCAGGCCGTCTGAAGAGAAAGCCGTCGTCGGCAGTAGGCTCAGCAGCATACCGATTATCCAAAAACTCATTCTTCGTCTCATCATATCTCCGTTTTTTTGTTGATTATACCTATTTTATTATCTGATCACTTTCCTGGTCTTGTCACCTTGGCGCTGGATATAGACCCCACGTTTGGCGGAATTCATGCGGACGCCCGACAACGACCAGGTGTCGACGGGGGCGCTGCGGTCTGCACGTATTCCCATATGTTCTGTCCGAATGTCAGCGGGACGTCTGAACGTCCACTTTGCGCCCAGTGCCTCCGGCTCCGACGCATACTGTGGCGTCTCGTTGACACGGTCGTGACTGCGGGCGTATTCGAAAGCCTCGGCCATTGATACTTCACCGTCGCCGTCGGTGTCGGCATCGATTGGCTGTCCTGTCTCGTCGGCACCGTTGATGGCACAGGTCCAGTGGTATACGAACTCGTCGTAGGGCTTGTCGGGACTGGTCCATGACTGCTCGCTGCCGCTGCAGGCCGTCGTCATGATCCGCCCCTCACGTACCAAGTCATCCATAAAACCGCCTGAATAGCATTGGCCCATCAGGATGTTGAAAGAGCCGATGTCGAACTGGTTGAGCAGCAGGGCGAGGTGTCTGTCGGAGAGTTGCTGATCGTTCCACAGCCAAATATAGGAATTGTTTTCCCGGTCTTTTGAGCCACCATGGTCGACGATGAAGACAAACAGGTGGTCGTCGGTGGTCAGTTTTTTCGACAGGTTGAGGAACACGAAGGCCAGCGCCTGTTCTGTGGCGGGATAGTCTACGTCCTGCCAGCCGTCGCCGTCGAGGTCGGTAGACGATGAGGCGAATCCTCGGGCGTCTGCTTTCAGCATGTCCTCCTCAGGATCTCCACCGTCGCTCATCAGCACAGTGATGTTCCGTTTGGGCACCCGATAGGTCTGGCTGAGTGTGCGGTAGAGGAAAGAGCAGTCGTTCCAATAGCGTTCGTGATTCGTGAGTTTGTTGCGCCCGCCGTTGATGAGCACGGCATACAAATGCTCCTGGTCAGAGCCCTGGGCTCGGACGGGTGTCAGCTGCAATAGCAATGCTGCGATGGTAAAAACCGTCATCAGACTTCTCATCATTACCTTATTTATATGCAAAAATAGTCCTTTTATTCAAGATTTCATTCATATAGATACGAAAAAGCGGAAAAGACTGCGTGGGATTAATGATTTTTGTGATTTTTTGCAAGATTGCCTTAAATAATGTTAACCTCAAGCAGTCTTTTTAAAGTTTTCCTATCATAGAAATAGAACGAACAAGTAAATGTATTAAATTTGCAAATAATTAGAATGATATGAGAAGAAAGAATCTTGATTGTAGTAAGCGTATGAGACAGATGGTATTGTTGATAGCAGCGCTATTGGTTTCATTAAATCTGTCAGCCCAGAAGGTAATGGTTGACGGGATGAACTACTTCCTTGACCCGACAAAGCAAACGGCTCAAACGTACGAGGGCTATCAGGTGGTCTATACAGGAGATATCGTTATTCCTGAAAAAATCACTTATGAAGGGGTAGAATACACGGTGACGGAAATAGGTTCTCGCACTTTTGCCGAAAGCACCATCACATCCCTCACATTGCCAAACACTATTAAAAAGATAGGCACGTTTGCTTTTGAAAAATGCACCACGCTGCAAGAGTTGGTCGTCCCGAATTCTGTGACAGAGGTGTTCTGTGCTTTCGAGAGATTCCTTGGTCTCAAACATCTGACCCTGCCGTATGGCGTGGACTATGTCGACTTGTCTGACTGTGCCAGCCTCGAAACCCTGCGGGTAAACGCTGCTACGCCTGACCCAGGTATCAAATTCAATCAATACGCAGTCAAAACGCTGAAAGTCTATGTGCCAAAAGGACAGAAGGAGGTGTATGCCAAAGCCAAGAGTTTTGGATATGAAGTGACGGGATGGCAGGATATGAATCCAGACAACATCATCGAGGATCCTGAGATGGAAGCCTGGCAAAAAATAGAGTTACATATTGGAAAAGGCGGGCATGTACTGTTTAATGGCACAACACTGCCAGATGTACCATACGAATATGAGTATTATGAAAATACACTTGGCGTCAAGAAAGGTGACAGGATGGAATTTACCTTTGTACCTGACGATGGATTCGTGAAATGGCGTTATACCATCCTGCCTGGCCATAATTACACTGCTGATGATATCATATCCCCTGACAGCAATGAACCATTTGTAGTGGAAAAGACGGATATGGACTATGAAGTCTATGGTTATTTCATTGCTGAAAAGGATTATTATGAGAAGGCAACCATCGGTGACCTCAATTATAAGATATTCACCTTCAGTCACACGGCAGAGGTCACTACCAGCGCTCTCGAGAGCGAGGTGTCCCTTATCTATGAGGGGTACAATAAGCCTGTGATCGAAATCCCGGAAAGTGTAATATATAATGGTGAGGAATATCCTGTCACCTCTATCGGCGTATCGGCTTTCACGGATTCACAGACGGAACGGGTTGTCATTCCGCCCTCCGTCACAAGATTATGCAGTTACGCCTTCAAGAGATTCCATACCAATACGCTGGAAATACCTGCAACTGTCGAGAGAATCGACGACTACTGCTTCACAGCAAGCGTGATGGACAGTCTGATACTGCCAGAGTCGATAGATCTCACCACGCTGCCCTTTATGGATATCGATATGGGCGCATATTATGCGCCTCTCGCAACGGTGAGATACATCAGACTGCCCAAAGACATGACAACGATTGGAGATAAAATGTTCATGAACGTAGATTTGTCGAAAGGCATTGAACTATCAGAGGCACTGATCTCCATAGGGGTGTCTGCCTTCGAACGGTCTAATCTCCGTTCAATCCATCTCCCAGAAGGGCTTACATACATTGGTTCTCGGGCATTCGCAGAATGCTGGAGTCTGAAGAGTATCACCATTCCCGCAGGTGTTGGGAAGATTACCAGTTGTCTCTTCGCAAACACACCACTCGATACCCTTTATATGATGAGCCCCATACCACCAGAGGCGGAGGTTCCCCTGTTTGTGGACAACAACAGCGACAAAGACCCTTGGGCTAACCTGCCTGTGCTCGCCGTGCCTAAAGGCAGCAAGGAGCTGTATCAGAATGCCTATGTGTGGAGTTTCTTCGACAGAATCATTGAATTCGATACTGCTGCCGATATCAATGGCCCGCGTCAGACATCAATAGGTGTTGAGGGCTATTACAACCTCTATGGTCAGCGACTCCCCATGCCTCGCAAGGGTATCGTCGTGGTGCGCTCTGCAGACGGGAAAGTGCAAAAGAAAATCTTCAGATAGTCATCCGTTTTTTATGATTTCTTTCGGATAAGTCTCCACGTGAGCCATGAGAGGAGACCTTGGAGGACTGAAACGGCGAAGAAAGCCCAGGCGAACTGGGTGAGAGACGTGGAAAGGGAAAAGCTGACGACCATCACCACGAGGCATATGCCGAGGATGATGGTGTTGTAGGGGATGACGGACACGGCGTCGATAGGGTTGCGGTAGAGCAGATAGATGGTCTGCGGCAGGATGGCGAGGATCATGATGCGCGTGAGGTCGGTGGTGACCAGGTAGCTGTCGGCAAAGAGCAGGCTGGTGAGAAAGCTGGTGAACGCATAGAGTATCGCCGTGATGAACAGCGAGGCACCGACATATAGCAGCGACAGACGGTTGATAAAGCGGTTGGCGGCCTTTAACTCCCCTTTGGCTATACATTCTGACACGTAGGGCAGCAGGATGATGCCCATGAAGGAGAAGACGGGGGTTACCATCGTGACGAAGGTGATGCCGACGGAATAATAGGCCGTGGGTTGCAGACCCTGCGCGTTGCTGATATAAATCAGGGGGAAGGCGGACAGAGAGAACAGGAAGAAGTCGGCTACGAGTCGGCCTGAGGAATAACGGACGATGGTGCGCAGGTTTTCGAGGAGGGAGGAGTGTCTTTCGAGGAGTGAGGAGTGTGGAGTGTGGAGTGAGGATACTCCTTGATACAAGAAGAACACTACCATCAGGGCGGTGATGACGAGCCACGAGAGGAAGACGGACTTCACCGTCAGCACAGGCAGCAGCACAAGAGGCAGTACGATGGCCAGCTGTAAGGCTAACTGCGCACCGTTGTACCACTTGAAGTTGCCGATACCACGATAGTAGGCATAGGCATATTGGGCCATCGCCAGAGTGAAGGCGTAGGCTAGGGCGATGAGCAGCAGCGACAGGTTGCCGCTCTGTCCGATGATGACGTCCTGCATCTGCGTGGAGAACACCATGCAGCCGAGGAACACCAGCAGCGATACACCTATTATATATATTAGCGAGGCGCCCAGCAATGGGACGATGGGGCGCGGCGGCACGGCGTTGCGATAGAGGGGGATATAGCGGGGTAGGGCAATGCCCACGCCGGCAAGCATCACAAACGAGAGCACCTGCACGGAACGCTTGATGACGTTGTACTGTCCGAAGTCGTCGATACTCAGGCGGCTCGCCAGCAGCTTCGTGATGGCAAACGAACAGAACATGATGGTGATCTGCAACGAGAATGTCCAGACGACATCCTTGCCCATGCTGGAACTGAATTTTGCTTTGATCATCTTCAACATGGCGCGGTCTCTTTTTGAAGCATTCTGAACAGGAAATAGGACAGGAAGAACATAGCCAGGTAGCTGGTGTAGGCGAAGAACGAGGCAGCAAACGACCAGATGAGATAGGCGTAGACTGCCGAGAGCACGGTCTGGTTCAGGAAGACCATTCGTCCGACGGTCAGGTTCTTGAGCGACAGCTTTGACAGGAAGCCGAGGAAGAACATGACGGCATAGGAGCCTGCCTCACCAAAGTCCTCTACCAACGGACGGAAGGCGGTGAAGACGTTCGAGATGCCGTGGTAGCCGTTCTTGCCCACCTGCATGTATTCGGCATAGATACCCTGGCCGCGCTCCTCTAAGCCTAAGAGGTTCGAGATGCCCATCAGCGTCTTCGTCCCCCAGGTGTAGTTGGCCGGCTCGTAGGAGGTGAACCAGATGTCGAAGCAGTGGAAGTGGCCGAGGGCGTAGGTGAAGAACTTCTCACTGATGTCGAGAATCGTCTTTTCGCTGACCTCACCCGTACGGAACACCATCGAGGAAAACAGGATGACGAAGAAGCCCAGCAGTCCCACGGTGCCATAGACCAGTGTCTTGGCCTTGATCCGCATGGGCTTGCCATAGCTGAACGAACACACGAAGAAGCCGGTGAACCAGAGGATGAATCCCGTCATCATCACCATCTTCATCGACTGCGTCAGGGCAATGAACATACCTGGGATGAGGGTCAGGATGCAGACGGTCTTTGTCAGCTTGTTGCTCCAACGGTAGCAGAAACCACCCAACAGCGGGGCGGTATAGCTGAAGACGAGGAAGATCTGGCTGATCACATCGTGTACTTCCGCACCATTATATCGCATCTCAGACATTCCCTTGTTCAGGTTCAGCAGATCCTGCATACTCAGCAGGGCCTGTAGTGAGAAACCGTGCAGCACGATGGAATAGATGGGGTTTACCATCGCTCCCACCAGCAGTACCACCATCAGGGGCAAGGCTAACCGGCTCTTGAATGAGAGTGTTATTCCAGAAGGCTCAGGATGGACCGTTGAGTCGCAGAAGAATGTGCCTATAGAGAACATCATGATCAAGCCGATCAGATAGAGGATGCCATAGAAACGCAGTTCGAAAAACTCCTGCAGCAGCAGGATACCCACAAACATCACACACCACATCGCGGTGAATACGCCTGCGGGCTCCAGCCTGACGATGTATTTCCACGACAGGAGCAGCAGGATGATGATCAGCGTGATGATGAGGAATGTCATGCGGCAGGGGGATTAGTCCTTCCTTTGACGTTCGCGGACGAAGATGACGCAGGCGGGTAGGAATAGGCCGAAGAGGAAGGCACCGAAGAGGACGTTCTTCTTCACGGGGGCACTCTGCTCCTTCACGCCCAGCGGCGGGGCTATGACGCGGATGTCGCTCTTCAGGGCTTTCGTCATCTGGGCCTCCTCACGCTTCTGGAGCAGGAAGACGTAGATCTCGTTGAGCACCTTCCAGTCGCGTTCGTCGCCCAGTCCGCCGATGAACTTCTTGGGGGCAGAGGCGAGCAGCTGCTTGCCCTCGCTCTCCTTGGCGGCGACGCTCTTCAGCTGGACCGTCAACTGCTTGACGGCGTTCTCGGCCGAAGTGAGCACGGCATCGTGCATGGCTGCCAGCTGCTTGTCGAGGTCTTTCACCAGCGGACTCTCCTTGCTCGAGCTGGCGATGATCTTATTGCGCTGCAGCTGCAGGCTGTTGTACTGGCTCATCTGGTCGGCCAGTCCCTTGTTGTCGGTGACGAGCAGGGCGGGCAGCAGCTCGTCTTTCTTCGACTCGTCGCGCAGATAGTCGCGGACGGCCTGGGCCACGTAGAGCTGGTTGTTGAGTTCCATGTGAGCCGTCGAGATGTCCTTGGCGCTCTCGGCATACACCTTCGCCATCACTTCGAGGTCGGGTATCATGGTCTTGCTCTTATAGTCGGCCACGCGCTGGTCGAGGGTGCGCAGCTCGTTCTCCAGCGAGGCGAGGCGCTCCAGCACATAGCGCTCCGAGACGGCCGTCTGGGCATCCTTGTCTTCGTTGGATTCCTTGCGGTATTCGGCTATCACGGCGTTGATGACGTCGGTGGCGCGCTGCTTCGACACGTCCTTGTATTTGATTTCGATGATGGAGGCGTCGCGGCTGCTCACGGCGATGTTCAGGTTCTTCTTCTTGATAAACTCCACGAGGGCCATCGGCTCCGTACGCTTCACGGTGATGGTCACCTCGTCGTCCTCCAGCTTCGGGAGGTAGGGCGTGGCCTTGACCTCGATGTCGCCAACAGAGCTCTTGATGGTGCTGTTCACGTGGCCCGTCAGCTCATCGTCGTACTTGTCGTCGTTCTTCTTGAGCTTGTAGATCTTGAAGTCGCCGTTCTTCTTCAGGTCGAGCTTCATCCGCACGTCGTCCTCCTCTGTGATGTTCTTGAAGGTGACGGTGATGGGCAGTTGCTCGCCGTAGAGGTCCTTGTTGCGGATGCCCTTGATGGTGTAGCTCATGTCGAGGTGCAGCTGGTTCACCACGTTCAGCAGCAGCCAGGGCGACTGAATGGCATAGAGCTCGTTGTAGACGTTCGACGATCCGAAGCCCATGAATCCGCCGAGCTCTGCCAGTCCGCCGAGCTGTCCCATCAGTCCGCCCATGCCGCCGTCGTCCCTGACGAGGAGCTGGGCTTTCCTGGTGTACTTGGGTGGGGTGACGATAAGATAAGCTGCTGCCAGCACCAGCATCAGCGCCACGGAGGCTGCAAACTTTGCCTTGTTGGCGAGACACAGTCTGAAGAACTCGCCGATAGTCAGATTATTTTTCATTTTCTCTTCTCTTTTTACTTAAATATCAGCACCGCCACTGTCGTCAGCACCGAGAGTGCCGACAGCCAGAACGAAGCCTTGGTGACCTCACTCGCATTAGCCGTAGACTGACGCTTCTTATAGTCATTGGGATCTATATAGACCACATCGTTCTGTTGGAGATAGAAGGCAGGCGAGGCCATGGTCGCCTTCGGATCCTGCAGGTTCAGCACATAGATATGCTGCTTGTCTCCGTCTGTACGGATCACTTTTACCTTCTCACGGTCACCCGTGATATTCATGTCACCCGCCATACTCAGCGCCTGCAGCACGTTCAGGTGGTCGGTGTTGAACTCGAAGAAACCGGGCTTTGATACGTCGCCCATGACGGAGTAGCCTAAGTTCAGGTATTCAATGGTGACCACGGCATCTGTGGCGACATTCGTCTCCTCCAGTGTCCGCTTCAGATGGGCCGCCAGCTCTAAGCGCGTCATGCCTGCTGCCTTCACCTTGCCCACAAGGGGGAATTCGATGTATCCCTCCGGGTCGATGGTGTAGCCCGATGTGCCGCGGCTCTGGTTGATCGACTGGATCTCAGAGTAGCCGATGATCTGCGAGGTGACGGGCAGGTTCAACACATTATTCAATTCTGCCGACTTGGTGTTGATGACGATCGACAGCTTGTCTGCCGGCTTCAGCACGATGCCTCTTGTGTCGGATAGCGTGATCATTTCGCCATCCGTCCATTCAGGGAAATAGGATACGGTCTTCGGCGTCGTGCAGGCGGTCAGCATCAAGGCGAGGCTGCCTGATATGAATAAGTTTTTTAAGTTCATCTTTACCTTATTTATTAAAAATCGCTGCAAAGGTACTAATTATTTCAGACATAGAAACTTCTTAAAGACATATTAACATACGAACATATTCAATACTATTAGTCCCAATGTCAAGAAAAGGGTCTATTGGTCTGTTAATTTGTCTTAATTTGTTCTTTTGTCTCAAAAGAAATACATATCTTTGCAGCCGATTACGACATCGTATATCTGGGGTTGACTGGATTTGACAGCGGGTTGAGATGGTACGTAAGCACGCGGAGGCTTCTTGGTTCCCTCCATAATCCGAGCTGAGGAAAAATTAATTGGCAACAATGAGTATGCTCTCGCTGCCTAATCGAAGTATAGTAGATTGAGGCTCAATTCGGCTACCAGGTAGCTGAACGAGACGTCGCTCCAAGGATGTTGTTCCGAATCCAAGGATCCAGCGGCGCAGGTTAAATCGGGAATAGTCTTTGCAGGCTCCGATGCATGGATGAAGTTTTAGGGGCTAAGGTGTCGATTGGTGGTCCAGGTCTTGTCGTCACTCGAAAACCGAAGGCTGGAATAAGCGTGTAGAAAGCGTATGGTTTCCCTGTTTGGACGAGGGTTCGACTCCCTCCAGCTCCACGAAGTTTTACCACATGTCACTGACTATCAATTAGTTGGTGATATTTTTCTCCGTGTGGTGATAAGTTCCTAAAAGTTTGTGTACCTCGGGAAAAGTGAGTACCTTTGCGGCAAAATCATAAGTTATGCTGCTCAGTCAATTCGAATATCGTTTTCCTACAGAGGACAG
>Ga0265298_10004453_pt1 | contig 17905 bp, 10 predicted proteins | sample AusTroGonzalo_MG_3_FD_193486 | JGI IMG/M metagenome (GOLD analysis project Ga0265298, IMG submission 193486) | Bovine rumen microbial communities from tropical cattle in Woodstock, Queensland, Australia - Gonzalo_01 | ecosystem: Host-associated > Mammals > Digestive system > Stomach > Rumen ... | reverse complement strand
GGATACGCGTTACTCACCCGTGCGCCGGTCGCCGACAAGGAAAGCAAGCTTTCCTCTCGCTGCCCCTCGACTTGCATGTGTTAAGCCTGTAGCTAGCGTTCATCCTGAGCCAGGATCAAACTCTTCACGTTAAAAATATCTTTATTCCATAAAGGAATGTTGTCTCTGTCTCAGAACGCTCATCCGGTAGTTTAAAAGAATTAATTGACGGTTCGTTCAATTACCCAAGTGCATGAGGTTTGGCGGTAGCAAATTTTTCACTTTTCACTATTCACTTTTACCTTAGCACTCGCTTCTTGTACTACTACTTCTCTGTTTTATGTAAATCTATTCAAAGAACGCTTTTCTATATGCCTCACGAGAGGCGTCTCTCGTTTAGCGGATGCAAAGGTAGGAACTTATTTCCAACGCACCAAATAATACAGGAAATATTTTAGACTTTTTAAGAAATAAATTCCGGAACTTGATTTGAGTCAAGACCCGGAATGCTATATACCTATTTATATATTATATTACTTGCTCTCTTCAGGAGCCTGTCCGATCAGCTCCATGAACTCATCGAGTTTAGGTGTGATGATGATCTGAGTACGACGGTTGCGTGACTTGCCTGCATCGGTAGCATTTGAGGTCAGCGGATTATACTCACCACGTCCACCAGCAGTCAGACGCTTAGGATCTACGCCATATTTCGTCTGCAGAGCCTGTACCACACTGGAAGCACGCAGACAAGACAGGTCCCAGTTGTTACGAATGTTCTCGCGAGTGATGGGTACATTATCAGTATTACCCTCGATCAGCACATCGTAATCCTTGTAGTCTGTGATGATCTTGGCAATCTTAGACAGTGTCTCGCCGGCACGGTCGCTGATCTCGTAAGAGCCACTCTTATACAGCATGTTATCGTTAAGCGACACATAGACAACGCCCTTCAGTACCTGGACATCGACCTCCTTCAGCTCTTCCTTAGACAAAGAACGGGTCAGATTGTTGGTGAGCACCATATTCAGTGAATCGCTCTTAGACTTAATATCAACCAAATGACGGATGTACTTATTAGACTCGTTGATTTGGTCGACCAACTTGTCAATGCTGACATTATTCTGATTAGCATTGTTCAGACTCTTATCCAGCGAACGTTGCAGGGCAGCGGTAGAACGAGCCTGTTGCTTCATCTGCTGCTCCAAACTTGTTGCACGTGCATTAGCTGCAGCCAACTGTTCCTTAACCTCAATATAGTTAGCCTGTAAGGCCTTATTCTCCTCCTGGCATGCTACCAGTTCTTTCTTCGCTACACAGCTGGTCATCATCAATGACACTACTGCAAGTGAAAATACGAAAATACTTTTCTTCATATACATTACAATTTAAATTTCAAATTAAAATATCGCTTTGACCGTGCAAAGTTAATAATAAGACGCAGATTTCTGATAAATATTGCATCGATTTAGATATTTTTAAGTTACTTTGACTTCGTCGAAAGTACTTTCGTTCAAAAATTCGTACCTTTGAGGCTTTGCCTCGAAAGTAGGCTGCATCTCGGAAATGAAAATAAATGGCGATTTATTTTGCATTTCGCTCGATTTGCACTACCTTTGCACGCAAATTCATAAAATTAAGGTATAAAAGACATGATTTTCTTTTTCAAGACCCCACAACAGAGCGTGATTGCCACGCAGGTGGATCATCAACTCACACAGACAGAAGTACAAGAACTATGTTGGCTCTACGGCAATGCCGAGCTCATCAACGCCCAGACCATGGAGGGATTCTTCGTGGGTCCGCGTCGCGAAATGGTGACCCCTTGGTCGACGAATGCCGTTGAGATTACTCAGAACATGGGACTCAGCGGCATTTTGCGTATTGAGGAGTATTTCCCCACAGCCAGCAAGGATGCTGAGCACGACGAGATGTTGCAGCGCATGTATGAAGGACTGAATCAGGACATCTTTACCATTAACATCAAGCCAGAGCCCATTAAGTATGTGGACAATCTGGAGGAATATAACGAGCAGGAAGGTCTGGCCCTATCGCCCGAGGAGATTGAGTATCTGCACGGACTGGAGAAGCAGAACGGTCGTCCATTGACCGACTCTGAAATCTTCGGTTTTGCCCAGATTAACTCTGAACACTGCCGTCATAAGATCTTTGGTGGTACATTCATCATCGACGGCAAGGAGATGGAAAACTCGCTCTTTGCTATGATCAAGAAGACCACACAGGAGAACCAGAACAAGATCCTGTCGGCCTATAAAGACAATGTCGCCTTTGCACAGGGTCCCGTGGTTGAGCAGTTTGCCCCGAAGGACCAGAGCACGAGCGACTACTTTGTAGTAAAAGATATCGAGAGTGTGATCTCGCTGAAGGCTGAGACGCACAACTTCCCCACGACCGTAGAGCCGTTCAATGGTGCTGCTACGGGTACGGGTGGTGAGATTCGCGACCGTATGGGTGGTGGCGTCGGTTCATGGCCTATCGCTGGTACAGCAGTTTATATGACCGCTTACCCCAGATTAAGTGAAGAAGGAATAGTGAATAGTGAAAAATTTGCTACCGCCAAAAGAGACTGGGAGGATATCCTGCCCGTACGTCAGTGGTTGTATCAGACACCTCAGCAGATTTTGACAAAGGCGTCTAACGGTGCCTCCGACTTCGGAAACAAGTTCGGTCAGCCGCTGATCTGTGGTTCTGTACTGACATTTGAGCATCAGGAGGGTAAGGAGAAGTATGCTTACGATAAGGTCATCATGTTGGCTGGTGGCGTAGGCTACGGTACCAAGCGCGACTGCTTGAAGAAGGAGCCCCAGAAGGGCAACAAGGTGGTCGTTGTCGGTGGTGACAACTACCGTATCGGACTTGGTGGCGGTTCTGTGTCATCTGTTGATACTGGTCGCTACAGCAACGGTATCGAATTGAATGCCGTGCAGCGTGCCAACCCTGAGATGCAGAAGCGTGCCTACAATCTGGTTCGCGCTCTCTGCGAGGAGGATGTGAACCCCGTTGTTTCTATCCACGACCACGGCTCTGCCGGTCACCTGAACTGCTTGTCAGAGCTCGTTGAGGAGTGCGGTGGTGAGATCGATATGACCAAGTTGCCTATTGGTGACAAGACTTTGAGCTCTAAGGAGATTATCGCCAACGAAAGTCAGGAGCGCATGGGCTTGCTCATCGACGAGAAGCATATCGAACATGTACGTAAGATTGCTGAGCGCGAGCGTGCCCCACTGTATGTCGTTGGTGAGACCACTGGTGACGCCCACTTCTCGTTCAAGCAGGGCGACGGTGTAAAGCCTTTCGACCTCGACGTGGCTCAGATGTTCGGTCACTCGCCCAAAACCATTATGAAGGATAATACCGTGGAGCGTCACTATGAGGACGTGACCTACACGCAGGATAAGATTAACGAATACCTTGAGCGCGTGCTCCAGTTGGAGGCCGTGGCTTGTAAGGACTGGTTGACCAACAAGGTGGACCGCTCCGTGACAGGTAAGATTGCCCGTCAGCAGTGTCAGGGCGAGATTCAGTTGCCTTTGAGCGACTGTGGCGTTGTCGCCCTCGACTATCGTGGTAAGAAGGGTATTGCCACCGCCCTTGGTCATGCACCTCAGGCTGGTCTGGCTGATCCTGCCGCTGGTTCTGTACTGTCTGTTGCCGAGGCTCTTACAAATATTGTTTGGGCTCCTTTGGCCGACGGTATGGACTCGCTGAGCCTCTCTGCTAACTGGATGTGGCCTTGTCGCTCGCAGGAGGGTGAGGATGCCCGTCTGTATGCCGGTGTGAAGGCCCTGAGTGATTTCTGCTGCGACCTGCATATCAACGTGCCTACGGGTAAGGACTCGCTGTCTTTGAGTCAACAGTATCCTAATGGTGAAAAAATTATCTCTCCAGGAACTGTGATTGTATCTGCTGGTGGTGAGGTTTCTGACATCAAGAAGGTTGTAAGCCCTGTATTGGTGAACGATAAGAACGCCTCTCTCTATCATATCGACTTCTCGTTCGACGAGCAGCACCTCGGCGGTTCTGCCTTCGCCCAGAGCTTAGGTAAGGTGGGCGACGATGTGCCAACAGTCAAGAACCCTGAGTACTTTGCCGATGCCTTCATGGCTATTCAGCAGATGATAGAGAAGGGCTGGATTCTGGCCGGTCACGATATCTCGGCTGGTGGTTTGATCACTACCCTGCTGGAGATGTGCTTCGCCAACCAAAAGGGCGGTATGCATATCAACCTGCACGACATCTGCAAGGATGGTGACGTTGTAAAGGCTCTCTTCGCTGAGAACCCAGGCGTTGTCATTGAGGTGAGTGACAAGTACAAGCAGGAATTCAAGGACTTCATGGAGGAGCAGGGCGTTGGCTTCGCTAAGATTGGTTATCCAGTGCCAGACAGCCGCGAAATCGTGGTTGTTTATCCTAGTACGTCTAGTCAGACTAGTGAGACTAGTTCTACTAGCTTCGACATCGACACTCTGCGCGATGTATGGTATAAGACCAGTTATCTGCTGGATTGCAAGCAGAGCTTCAACGGCAAGGCCAAGGAGCGTTTCGAGAACTACAAGAAGCAGCCTCTGGAGATGAAGTTCAACAAGGACTTCAAGGGCACACTGGCACAGTACGGTATTTCTGCCGACCGTCGTCAGCCCTCAGGCGTCAAGGCCGCCATCATTCGTGAGAAGGGTACTAATGGTGAGCGCGAGATGGCTTACTGCCTCTATCTCGCTGGTTTCGACGTGAAGGACGTGATGATGACCGACTTGATCAGTGGTCGTGAGACTCTCGAGGACATCAACATGATTGTGTTCTGCGGCGGTTTCTCTAACTCCGACGTACTCGGTTCGGCCAAGGGATGGGCTGGTGCCTTCCTCTTCAACCCCAAGGCTAAGGAGGCCCTCGATAAGTTCTATGCCCGCAAGGACACCCTGTCGCTGGGTATCTGTAACGGTTGTCAGCTGATGGTAGAGCTTGGTCTCACAGGAGCTAAGGGTGCTAAGATGCTGCACAACGATTCGCACAAGTTCGAGAGTGAATTCATCACCCTGAGCATTCCTCAGAACAACAGCGTGATGTTCGGTTCACTGAGCGGCAACAAGCTCGGTCTGTGGGTAGCTCACGGAGAGGGAAAATTCTCTCTGCCGGAAGCAGAGAGCACCTATAACGTCATTGCCAAGTACAACTACGCTGGTTATCCCGCTAATCCTAACGGTTCTGACTATAACGTAGCAGGTATCTGCTCAGAGGACGGTCGTCATCTCTGCATGATGCCTCACCTGGAGCGTGCCGTGTTCCCATGGCAGAACGCTTGGTATCCCGCTGACCGCAAGAACGACGAGGTGACACCTTGGATTGAGGCCTTCGTAAACGCTCGTAAGTGGGTGGAGGGACAGAAGTGAATAGTGAATAGTGAAGAATTTGCTACCGCCCGAAAAGTGAGTAATATCTATTGGGATTCATTTAAGACTTTCTTTAAAATTGGCATATTCACCCTTGGTGGTGGATATGCCATGATACCTTTGATAGAGGAAGAGGTGGTAAACAGGAAGCAGTGGGTATCGAAGGACGAGATGCTTGACCTGATAGCCATCGCCCAGAGCTGTCCGGGCGTCTTTGCCATCAACATCGCCACTTTTGTCGGCTATAAGCTCAATAAGACACGTGGTGCCATTGCCACCACTATTGGCACAGCCCTACCCTCGTTCCTCATTATCCTCGCCATCGCCATGTTCTTCAGCCAGTTTAAGGACAATCCTGTGGTGGCTGCCATGTTTCGTGGCATCCGTCCGGCTGTTGTGGCACTGATAGCAGTACCTACATTCAACTTGGGCAAACGGGCGAAGTTGAACATGTGGACCATCTGGATTCCTGTTGTATCGGCATTGTTGATATGGTGGATGGGTGTATCACCCATCTGGATTATCATTGCTGCCGGTCTTGCAGGTTACCTTTACGGTAAGTTCTTTGCATCTGACAACCAACACCAAGCACCTAACACCCAGCACCCATGATATTCGTCAAATTGTTCATCACGTTCTTCGAGATAGGCATCTTCGGATTTGGTGGGGGTTACGGTATGCTCTCGCTGATACAGCACGAGACCGTCGAACATTGGCACTGGCTGTCAAGCAGTGAGTTTACGGATATTGTGGCCATCTCGCAAATGACACCAGGTCCTATTGGCATCAACAGTGCGACCTACTGCGGTTATACGGCTATTTATAATGCAGGCTACGGCCATTGGGTGGCTGTCCTGGGTTCAGCAACAGCTACGTTCGCATTGGTCTTGCCCTCACTGATACTGATGATACTCATCAGCAGAATGTTTATGAAGTATATGCACACACGTACCGTGACTGCCATATTCGCCGGTCTGCGCCCTGCCGTCGTCGGACTACTCGCCGCTGCCACTCTGTTGCTTTGTACGCGAGAGAACTTCAGCACACCCCAAGAAGACCTATGGCAGTTCTGTATCAGTTGTCTGCTGTTTGTCGCTTCGTTCTATGGTGTAAAGGTCATAAAAATCAACCCCATCCACATGATCCTATACAGTGCTGTGGCGGGGTTGGTATTACTTTACTGAAAAAGGGAACGTTTGTTTACTTATGCTTCAGATAGTATTCTACAGCGCGCTTGACATTCTCGCGAACTGCGTCTGAAGTAAAGGTAGCGCCAGTAACGCCATCGACCTTAGGCAGAGGATTCTTCTTGTCGATCTTCATACCTTCATACTTGGTCAGCATCTGGTTCTTGACCTTTGCCACGTATTTGGGGCCGTCCATCGTTTTCAGGGGAACAACCTTCACAATCTTATTCTTCTTGATATACACCTCAACAGGTGTGGGACCAGCATAGCCGTCCACATCATTGGCGATTGTGGTGGTATTCACTACATAAGTACCATCTTTCTCTTTGCGCATCACCTGCTGAGCTTCAGCAGTGATGAATGCTGCCATAAGCAGCAGGGTTATAAAAGTTCTCATCATCATAATCATTAGTTCTTTCTTATTAGACGATGCAAAGGTAAGAAAGTTAAACCGAAATGCCACCATTTTTAATCTTTTTTGTTACAAACCACCAAGTTTTTCGTCTATTATATAATAAATAAGGTGACATGATGAAACGAATATTATTGCTTTTGGCTTTTAGCTTTTGGCTTTTAGCTATTTCAGCAGAGCGTAAAATATATATATCAACCTCATTCCACGAGCCGGCAACGGACGGCCTGCGGTTTATATACAGTTATGACGGATGGACATGGCACCAGATTGAGGGCATCTGGCTGAAACCTGAGGTAGGACAACAGAGAGTCATGCGCGACCCGAGTATCATCCGTACGCCGGACGGCATGTTTCACCTTGTGTGGACTTCCAGTTGGCGAGGTGACAGGGGCTTCGGCTATGCCTGTTCGAAGGACTTGGTACATTGGAGCGAACAACGTTTCATTGAGGTCATGAGCGATACGACGACGGTAAACGTCTGGGCTCCGGAACTCTTCTGGGACGACGTCAAGAAGCAGGCCGTTATCGTCTGGGCCTCGTGCATTCCAGGCAAGTATCCCGACGGACAAGAAGACCATAAGAACAATCATCGGCTCTACTATACCACCACGAAGGATTTTAAGACCTTTGCACCTACCAAACTGATGATAGAGCCAGGGTTCTCGTGCATCGACGCCACGCTGGTGAAACGGGGCCAGAAGGATTATGTGATGGTGCTGAAGGACAATACCCGTCCTGAGCGTGACATCAAGGTGGCATACGCCAAATCGCCATACGGTCCATGGTCGAAGGCATCAGAACCGTTTACAGGAAAGATGATGGAGGGACCGACGACGGTAAAAGTAAAAGATGGCTGGTTGATTTACTACGACCGCTATGAACTGAAAGATTTCGGTGCCCATTTTACGAAGGACTTCGTGACCTTTGAGGATGTTTCGAACAAGGTCATCGTGCCCAAGTTGCATAAGCACGGCACCATCTTTGAGGCAGACGAAACTATTCTCAACGGTTTGTTGAATGCCAAGAAAGTTCATTATACGGGCAAGACGCTCAGTAATCCCAATCGTCACGACGGAGGTCTCAGCCCCGTGGTAGGTGTTCATAATATCCAGATTCTACGTGCCAACCGTGAGCATCCTTCAGAAGCTAACGGACAGGGTTGGACGTATAACCATCAGCCTATGATGGCCTATTTTAATGATCAGTTCTACGTGCACTACCTCTGTGACCCCAAAGACGAGCACGTGCCCCCTTCGCATACCATGTATCAGACCTCGCAGGACGGTTATACATGGAGCGACCCACAGGTACTATTCCCGGAAGTACAGGTACCAGAAGGATTCCAAAAGCCTAATCGCCCTGAGAAGGCCCACGACCTCATTGCCATCATGCACCAACGCATGGGATGGTATGTTAGTAAGAGCGGACAGCTATGGGCATTGGGCAACTACGGTGTGGCCTTCGACAAGAAAGACGACCCCAACGACGGCAACGGTTTAGGGCGCGTTATCCGTGAAGTCAAGAAAGACGGCACGCTGGGGCCGATCTTTTTCATCTACCAAAATGCTAGTTATACTAGTCATACTAGTAAGACTAGAATATCTAGCGCTTTCCCCTTCTACACCAAGGCTCCCAAGGACGTCAAGCAGGCCTGCGAAGAAATCCTTGCCAATCCCCGCTATCGCATGCAGTGGGTGGAAGAGGCCGACAGGAACGACCCATTGATACCCTTGCACAAGGAGTACAAGGCCTATTGCGACTATACCCTGCCTGACGGACAGATAGTAGCATTGTGGAAGCATGCGCTAACGTCAACATCAGCTGATGGTGGGTTGACGTGGGCACAACCCGTAGAGCGCGCCAAGGGTTTTGTCAATAGCAATGCGAAGATATGGGGACAACGCTTGTCGGATGGCACATACGCTACCGTCTATAATCCTTCGGAATACCGCTGGCCATTGGCTATCTCATTGTCGAAGGACGGCTATGAATACACCACTTTGAATTTAGTTCAGGGTGAGGTGCCTCCCATGCGCTATGGGGGCAACTACAAGAGCTACGGCCCCCAGTATGTACGAGGCATTCAGGAGGGTTTCGGCACACCCAAGGACTCTGACCTCTGGGTGGCCTATTCGATGAACAAGGAAGACATGTGGGTGGCGCATATCCCCGTGCCCGTACAAACGGAGGCGCATAGCCATGCTGACGGCACGGAGTTCACTGTGGGCAAGATTTCTGATCTTGCCACTTGGAACATCCATTCGCCCATATATGCCTCCGTATCACTAAGCGATGGTTGGCTGACGCTGAAAGATAGCGACCCCTTCGACTATGCCCGTGTGGAAAGAAAGATTCCTGCCACGAAGGAGTTGAAGGTGAGTTTCGACTTGAAAGCCAGTCAGAACAATCACGGATTGTTACAAATAGAATTCTTAGACCAACATGGTACTGCCTGTTCACGTATCGAATTGACTGACGAGGGTATCATGCGTTGCAAGGGTGGTGCACGCTATGGCGGATTGGGTAAATACGAGGCTAACACAACCTACCACTTCGAAGTGACGCTGAGTGTCAGTCGTCGCGTAGCAGAAGTCTACATCAACGGCAAGAAAGCTGGTCAGCGTATGTTCTTTGCCCCAGTGGAAAGCATAGAGCGCGTGATGTTCCGCACGGGCACTGAACGTCGCTTCCCTGATGTCGACACGCCTGCCGATTGGGACGGCACCCTTGACAATGCCGGTGAGCGCGAACCTGAAGTGACGTTTGCCATTGCGAACGTTGTTACTAAACCCGAAGGAGAACCTTCGGGCACTACGGCTATTTCAAAAAAGCCTTCGGGCGCGGCGGCTTTTTTGAAGTACGACGACTACAAACACTACATCGACTACTTCAACACGATGGAGGATGAAAATATTGTGCAGGCCATTCCCAATAGCAAAGCGTGGGAGTGGATGACACAAAATGTGCCACTCTTCGACTGTCCCAACAAGGATTTCGAGGAAATGTGGTACTACCGCTGGTGGACACTTAGAAAACACATTAAGCAGACACCTGTGGGCTATGCCATGACAGAATTCTTGGTAAATAGGAGCTATGCCGACCAATACAACCTTATAGCCTCTGGTGTGGGACATCACATTCACGAGAGCCGTTGGTTGCGTGACAGCACCTACCTCGACCAGATTATGAACACCTGGTACAAGGGCAATGAGGGCATACCCATGAAGAAGATTGTCAACTACTCATCATGGATAGCCCATTCGCTGTGGGACCGTTATATGGTGGACGGTCGCAAGGATTGGATTGTATCTATGCTCCCTTCATTAGAGTGGGAATATAACTACTGGGAAACGACACATACACGCGAGGGAGGTCTCTATTGGCAAGCCGACGTACAGGACGCCATGGAGGAGACCATCAGTGGCGGACGCAAGAAGAAGTATCTGCGGCCCTCTATCAATAGCTATATGTACGGCAATGCGATGGCGATAGGCAACATCTGTGTGCTTGGCGGTTTTGCCGACAAAGCCCAGGCTTACTTCGCCAAGGCTGCTGACCTCAAAGAGAAGGTACATGCCAAACTCTGGAACGAGCAACATGCATTCTTTGAAACCCACCGTATCGACTCCAGTGCCAACGTTCGCGAGGCAATCGGCTTCCTGCCTTGGTACACCCACATGGCGAAGGACGAGCCCAAATACGCTGTCGCCTGGCTTCAGGCTGGCGACCCCAAAGGTTTCTCAGCCCCCTACGGACAGACAACAGCCGAACGTCGCCATCCGCAGTTCCGCACGCATGGTGTAGGCAAATGCGAGTGGGATGGTGCCGTATGGCCCTTTGCCACCAGTCAGACGTTGACCGCTATGGCCAACTATCTGAACGACTACAGCAATCCCGTTATTACTGATTCCTTGTATTTCGCTGAACTCGAGAAATATATGCAGAGTCAGCACATGCGTGGCAAACCCTATATTGGCGAATACCTCGATGAGACCACTGGTTATTGGCTGAAGGGCGACCAAGAACGAAGTCGCTATTACAATCACTCTACGTGGAACGACCTCATCATCACAGGTCTTTGTGGCTTGCGCCCTCGTGCCGACAACACCCTTAAAGTCAATCCCCTGTTACCTCAAAACAAGTGGGATTATTTCTGCCTCGACAACATACTATATCATGGTCAGAACCTCACTATCGTCTGGGACAAGGACGGTTCTCGATACCATGCAGGCAAGGGCTTGCGCGTCTTTATCAACGGCAAACTTGTAGGACAGCGTAACGACTTAGGTAAAATCATTGCGGACTTCGTCCTAAATAATAATTAATAAATAAGAAATAATAGGTACACGAATAAGGAACATGAGAATAGCTTTATTTTTTATTTTATCTTTTATATTTAGCCCCATAGGGGCGCAAGACTATTTCGGCGAGGCCCAATGGATTGGTGCCATCACCCGCAAGGATGCCAAGATACCTGAGGGGCGACATTATTCGGGTAATGTTATCAAAGAGACTAAGGATGCATGGGATAAGGCCGATCCACTGTCGCGCCGTAGCATCATTCTGCGTCGTAGCTTCAAGCCCTACAAGACAGTGAAGCATGCCGAGTTGCGCATCTGTGGACTTGGCTTCTATGAGGCCACCATCAATGGCCAGAAGGTTGGCAATTCGGAGTTTGCACCCACGTGGAGCGACTACGACAAGACTGTTTTCTTTAATGTCTATGACGTCACCCAGCAAATTGTTCAGGGCAACAACGAGTTGCGTGTACTGTTGGGTAATGGTTTCTATAACGAACAAGGTGGACGTTACGTCAAGCTAAAGGTTTCGTTTGGACCTCCCACCCTGCTTTATTTCCTCTATCTCACCTACGACGACGGCATGCGCGAACGCGTCTACAGTGACGAGAATTGGCAGTGGACGGAGAGTCCCATCACTTTCAACAGCATCTATGGTGGTGAGGATTATGATGCACGGTTAGAGCCATTTCCCGCCTTAGGGAAGAAGATATGGAAGCCTGTGGTGATACAGGAAGGTCCCAAGGGCAAGCTAACACCTCAGATAGCCCACTCCACCAAAGTAATGGAGCGCTACCCTGTCAAGCAGATACTGCGCAAGGACTCTATCCTCGTGCTCGACATGGGACAGAACCTGGCAGGCTATCCTGAGATTACCGTTCAGGGCGAGTCAGGCATGAAGATCAAGCTTATTCCCGGTGAGACGTTAGATAAAGACGGGCTGGTGAATCAGCGTCAGACAGGACGTCCCCACTATTACACTTATACCTTAAAAGGTGTCATAGAAAAAGGCGACAACGACCAGTTATATGTGGTCAAGGAAGTTTGGCATCCACGCTTCTCTTACTACTCGTTCCGCTATCTACAGATTGAGGGCGATATTGACGTGTTGAAGAAGGTGGAGTCGTGCTTCGTGTACAACGCTGCCGAACGCACAGGTTCGTTTGAGTGTTCCAACCCACGCATCAATGCCACTCACCAGATTATCGATCGCGCCATACGCTCAAACTGGCAGGCTGTATGGACGGATTGTCCCTCGCGCGAAAAACTGGGTTGGTTGGAACAAGACTGGCTGAACGGCGAGGCATTGGTGTATAACTACGATGCACGTCACATGATTGAGCAAACCATGCAGAACATAGTCGATGCACAGCATGAGGACGGTTCGATGCCTGAGATAGCACCAGAGTACACGCAGTTTACGGGTACGTGGGCACGTCCGTTCCAGGAGTCGCCCGAATGGGGTGGTGCCATCATTGCCTTGCCCATGCTCTACTGGCAACACTATGGCGATCTTGATCTGGCCAACCACCATTACGACGCCATGAAGCGTTATCTGGCTTATCTGGTGTCGCAGGATTCATGCTTCATACTGAACATGGGTTTGGGCGACTGGTATGACTATGGAACTGGCAAGGCAGGCTTCTCGAAGAATACTCCCGTGCCTTTGGTGGCAACAGCCCACTACTATCAATGGATGTGTTATATGTATGTGTTGGCCAAGCGCTTAGGTCACAAGCAGGATGCCGAGTGGTTTAACCTGCGTGCTGACAGCATCCGCCACTCGTTCAACCGCACCTTCTACGATGCCAAGAAAAAGACATACGCTACGGGCAGCCAGTGTTCGCTGGCTTTGCCACTCTATCTGAAGATGGTACCAGAAGGCGACTATCAGGCCGTACTTCAGAACCTGATTAAGGACATCAAAGCTCACGGCAACCGTCTGACAACGGGTGACATTGGCAACCGCTACCTGTTCAGCGTACTCATACAGAACGATCAGCGCGAATTACTGTACACCATGCTGAACCACGACGACGTGCCTGGTTACGGCTATCAGATCAAGAAGGGTCATACCACGCTGACTGAACAGTGGAATCCTGATTTGGGCGCCTCGATGAACCACTTCATGATGGCCCATATCGAGAACTTCCTGATTCCTGACCTGTTGGGCATCCGTCGTACGGGTGAACTGATAGAGATACACCCACACCCCGTAGGCGACCTGACATGGTGCAAGGGTTCGACGATGAGTGCCTACGGCGAAGTCAAAGTGTCGTGGAAGATAACCAACGGTACCTTTATGCTGGATATCGATATACCCCTTGGTGGTTTCGCTGACGTCTATCTGCCCTTTAGCGGACAAGCTGAGGGCGTGGGCGACGGCCATCACCATTTCGAGGATCCGCTGCCTGTAGCTGCGAAACCTGCAAAGACTGCAAAGACTGTCAAGAGTAAACAAACCAAAAAGAAAAAATAAAAACAAACTACATGATGGAAACAAAATTCAAGAAGCCGCTGAGCGGCATTATCCCACCACTGGTAACTCCACTAAAAGATAACGAGACACTCGATGTCGAGAGTCTCGAAAGACTCATTGAGCACTTGATAGCAGGAGGTGTGCACGGACTCTTTGTGTTAGGTACAACAGGCGAGGAGCAGAGTCTGTCGTACGATGTACGTAAGCAGATGATAAAAGAGTCGTGTCGCATTAACCGTGGCCGTCTGCCCCTGTTGGCATGCATCACAGACACCTCGATAGAAGAGAGCATCCGACTGGCTAAGAAAGCTGCCGACTATGGTGCCGACGGTGTGGTATCGGCCCCACCCTACTACTTTGCTACAGGTCAGCCCGAGTTGGCACAGTTCTATGAGGAGTTAGTGCCTCAGTTGCCCCTTCCCGTGTTCTTATATAATATGCCCTCACATGTCAAAGTAAGCTTTGCCCCTGACACAGTGAAACGTATTGCCCAGCTGGATCAGGTCGTAGGCTTCAAGGACTCAAGCGCCAATGCCGTCTATTTCCAAAGTGTGATGTACAAGATGCAGCACCGCAAGGACTTCGCCATGCTGGTAGGCCCTGAGGAGATTACGGGTGAATGTGTATTATTGGGTGCACAGGGTGGCATTAACGGTGGTGCCAACATGTTCCCTGAACTTTATGTGGCCATGTACAATGCAGCCCGTCAGCATAACATCGAGCGTGTTTTGGAGTTGCAACAGCTGATTATGCAGATTTCAACGACGATATATACTGTTGGCAAGCATGGTTCCAGCTATCTGAAGGGATTGAAGTGTGCCCTCTCGCTGTTGGGCATCATCAACGACGACTTCGTGGCATCGCCGTTCTATAAGTTCGAGGCGCCTGAGCGTGAAAAGATTCGTCAGGCATTAGACGCACTACCCATCAAGAATGGTAAGTTATGCATCTGATTGACTTCATCGTATTCATCGTCTTTACGCTGGGCGTCGTGGTGTTCGGTTGCTCGTTCTTCAAGAAGGGCAGTAGCGCCGACGAGTTCACCTCCGCAGGTCACTCCATTCCTGGCTGGGTGGTAGGCATGTCCATCTTTGCCACCTATGTATCGAGCATTTCCTACATCGGCTATCCAGGCAAGGCGTTTGCTGCCGATTGGAATGCGTTTGTGTTCTCGCTGTCGATACCTATTGCCTCGTATTTTGCAGCCAAGTATTTCGTGCCGTTCTACAGACATTCAGGCTCCGTATCAGCCTATACGTTCTTGGAAGAAAAGTTTGGTGCGTGGGCACGATTGTACGCCTCAGCTTGCTATCTGTTGACGCAGATTGCCCGTATGGGATCCATCCTCTATCTGCTGGCCGTACCCATGTATATCCTCATGGGGTGGGACATGCATACCGTCATCATTCTGACATCGATAGCCATCATTATCTATTCTATGATGGGTGGTTTGAAGGCAGTCATTTGGGCTGACGCCATTCAGGGCATCATCCTCATCGGTGGTGCTGTGCTGTGTCTCGCTATCCTCATGTTTTCAATGCCTGAGGGTCCCATGCAGACCTTTGAGTTGGCAGCCAACAGTCCGATGGGCAACAAATTCTCGTTGGGTGAATTTACATCCGACCTGACCACGTCGACCTTCTGGATATGTCTCATCTACGGCATCTTTATTAATTTACAGAACTACGGTATTGACCAGAACTACGTGCAACGCTACCATGCTGCCAAGACAGACAAGGATGCGAAGTTCTCGGCACTCTTCGGAGGCTACCTGTTCATTCCCGTTTCGGCCCTCTTCTTCCTTATCGGCAGTGCCCTCTACAGCTACTATCAGGCAGGCGTGGCACCATTGCCAGAAGAGATTCAGGCCAAACCCGACTACGTATTCCCCTACTTCATCGTCAATGGTCTGCCAGTAGGCTTGCGAGGTCTGCTCATTGCGAGTATCTTTGCTGCTGGCATGAGTACCGTTTCAACCTCAGTCACCTCAGCCGCGACAATTATTTTGACTGATTATGTTCGCCCGTTCTTCCTGAAGGCCAAGAAAGAGATAAAAAAGGTTAAGAGCCATCTTTCACATCATGATTCACCCCTCCCATTGGAGGGGCAGGGGGAGGCTTCACCGAAACATCAGAAGTTGGAACTTGCCATCGTGCGCTTGTCAAGCTTTGGCGTAGGTATCCTTGGGGCCTGCGTGGCCATCGCGATGCTATCGGTAGAAAGCATCATCGATGCGTGGTGGACGCTCTCGAGCATCTTCTCTGGCGGTATGCTGGGATTGTTCCTGTTGGGTTGCATCCCTGCCAAGATTAGTCGTCTGGCCGCCTTCCTTGGCTGTGTGGCTGGTGTCTTGGTTATTGGCTGGATTAGCCTTGCCTCCGTATGGAACCTGCCAGGCATCCATCTGCACCCCTATCTGGCCATCGTCCTTGGCACCACCGTCATCTTCCTTGTCGGCTTTCTTGCCACTTATTTGGTACGCGGAAAGAAAAATAGGGCCTAAAGTGCAAAAAAAGTCCAAAAAAGTTTGCGGATAATAAATTTTTCCCTATCTTTGCAGCAGATTCTATTAATTTTTATTAATCAAAACAAGAGTATGAAGAAATTTATGATGATCGCAGTAATGGCAGTATGCTGTCTGACTGCAAATGCACAGAAGATGCGTCACGACGCAGGTTCAATCACTATCCAGCCCATGATTGGTCTCTCAACTGGTACATGGAGAGGTGAGCGTTACACCAACGGCATCAGTACTACCAGCACAAGTAACGAAGCTCGCGTAGGTTTTACTATTGGTGCCGAGGCTGAATATTACACCTCTACCAACTGGCTCTCTCTTTCTGCAGGAGTTATGTACCAGCAGCAGGGTTGGAAGTTCAAGGAGGACAGCAAGTCAACAAATATCGACTACATCAACATCCCCGTCTTGGCTAACTTCTATGTAGGTAAGGGCTTCGCTCTGAAGATTGGTGTACAGCCGGGTTTCAAGGTCAATGCATCGTACGATGGCAAAAGCATAGAAAAAGTCAAATCCTTCAACTTTGCTATCCCCGTCGGTCTCTCTTACGAGTTCAACAACGGTATTACTCTTGACCTCCGCGGCGCTGCTTCTCTGACCAGAGTCGATGACTTTGATGACGATAATAAGTGGTACACCGACGGTGGTATGCTGACCATCGGCTACAAGTTCGAGCTGAAGTAAATCAAAATCACATATTTACAACAGAAGGCCGGAGGCATTACGCTTCCGGCTTTTTGTTTTTGGCTAATTAATGTTAAATAATTGGCATAATCCATTGTGGAATGAAAAATAGTTCATATCTTTGCGATATCAAATTGATATCATTTTTAAAATCAATCTTTAATACTTATCATTATGGAAAATATGGAATGCAAATTCAATGGAATGGTGATGAACGGCTTCCTGATGCTGTTCGTGAACTTCGCAGTGCTGATTCTGTCAATCGTGGGAATCGTGTTCAGCATCATCGATTTAGACAGTAGCGATGGTGCTTATGGTGGTTGGATGTTAGGTGGTAGCCTGCTCTTGCTTGTAGTGAATATTATTATGTGGTGCGGTTTTATGATGCTGGAGCCCAACGAAGCCCGTGCATTGACATGGTTTGGCAAATACTCAGGTACATTCGCACAGGCAGGATACTACTGGATTAATCCTTTCTATGGTGCCAAGAAGGTGTCGCTGCGTGCCCGTAATCTGGATGCCGAACCCATCAAGGTTAACGACAAGACAGGTAATCCCGTGATGATTGGCTTGGTGCTGGTGTGGAAACTGAAGGATACGTACAAGGCTTTGTTCGAGGTTGACTCACAGACGATGGCGGGCACTGCTCAGGGACAGATTGGTACCGATGTGCGCTCGATTATGAATGCCTTAGAGCGCTTCGTACGCGTACAGAGCGATGCCGCCCTGCGCCAAGTAGCAGGTCAGTATGCCTACGACGACGAGGATAAGACAACGGTGAGTACCGATTGTCAGAGCGACAATTTGACGCTTCGTGGTGGTGGCGAGGAAATCAACGACCAATTGGAGCAGAAACTGAACGAGCGTCTGGCATTGGCTGGTATCGAGGTTGTCGAAGCCCGTATCAACTATCTGGCTTACGCCCCTGAGATTGCTGCTG
>Ga0265298_10004451_pt1 | contig 17912 bp, 9 predicted proteins | sample AusTroGonzalo_MG_3_FD_193486 | JGI IMG/M metagenome (GOLD analysis project Ga0265298, IMG submission 193486) | Bovine rumen microbial communities from tropical cattle in Woodstock, Queensland, Australia - Gonzalo_01 | ecosystem: Host-associated > Mammals > Digestive system > Stomach > Rumen ... | reverse complement strand
TATCGCACATGGTGTTCAACCTGCCGCGTAACTACCAGTTCCTGTGGACGCTGTTCATCTGGTCTGTAGCCTTTGGCACCGTACCGGCTCTGCTCGACGCAATGGAAGGCTCTTTGTTCCAGTTTGTCGGTTTCCTGTTCATCGCGTCACTGGCTTTCATCGGTGCAATGCCGCTCCTCAGAAACAATCCTAACACCGCTCACTCGGTACTGGCTATCGTCGCTGGAGTGCTCTCTCAGCTCTGTGTGCTAATCATTAGCCCTTACTGGCTGTTGCTATGGTTCTCACTCATATACTTCCTGTTTGCACCACTTCCTAAGTGGCTCAATGGCAAAGGTATCTTTGTCCTCGAAGTGTATTGCTACACCACACTCATAGCGGCTATCCTCTGTCATTAGTTCTAACAACCGTGCCCAGCCGCTCTCGGCTGGGTCCTAAACAGATAAGATATGAATAATATTTCCAACCACTTCGCACTGACGGCTCTCCAGGAGGGTGTCACCGTGCAAGGCTCTCTTCGTATCAGTGGTACGCTGTCACAGAACTACAATCCTGGCACACAGCGCTGTATTCCTGACTGGAAGACAGACACGGCCACTCGACCCATGATATACCCTGTCATCCGCAAGGGAGTACAGTATATCTCGGCATCGGGTATCGTCAATGGTAAATGGCTCTATAATGACGTGCAAATCGTCTTCGGACAGGACAATAAATCTACCAACTTCCTCGACGGTGCCGGAGATCCGCTGTTCCAGGTGGGCACCACAACGGCATCATTGGGTGGTAACTCCTATCAGCTGCCATGTCTGACCATCATCAGCAATCTCGCAAGCCCAACGAATATCGACCTCGATGTGATTGGCTACGAAGGCTCAGTAGAGGTGGCTGGAAAACAGATGGGCTTCCAGTGTGCTGTCGATGTGAAGATTGCTCAGATGACCACACAGGGCTTTCTGGGATTGCTCTCGCCTGAGTCGGCTATCATCACTGATAAGGGACAGACTGTAACCATCGCTGCCTCTCTCTATGGCGACGACGGACAATCGCCTGCCACCTGGTACACAAAATGGTTTAACGCCGGTACTGGCACTGAGTTCGTGGCGGCACGTAACGCTCGCTCGCTGTCTATCAACGAGGCTGACGTGACGGATAACATCATCATCCGTTGTGACTTCTTCTCGGACAGTGGATTTACTAACCGCGTGGCCACGGCATTCGCTTCTATCGATGATACGCAGGATCCTGAGTTCCTGTATATCTCGCTCAATGGTACCAACTCGGACTTCAGCGGCCAACTGGCTCCTGGCGAACAGTGTACCGTGACAATGTGGGTGGCTACCATGGAGGACCCAACGGCCATCAATACGCAGTACACCACATTCGATGTCGTTCTCTACGACGGACAGCAGAACGAGATTACGGGTAATGTGCCGGAGGTGACTATCGCCAACAACCGTGCCACCATGATTGTGCCCTACGACTTCATAGCTGCCAACGGCTATAAGATTAACGGCATCGTCTCTGCTTCCTAATGTTTTAAAAGTAATAGTATGAAACCAGTCATATCGCAGACATTCGCTATCACAGCACAGAAACCAACGGTCTCTGTGGACCATATCGATAATTACTATATCACCGAGGCTTCGGGCATTCAGCCTGCCGCTAACGACTCCCGCTGGCAGTTTGTGCCGGAGGGTCAGCAGGCTCCTGTGCCTACGTCCGCCGCTCCGTATCTATGGCATAAGAGCATCACGTATCTTACGGATGGCTCGCACCTCGATCCTGTCATTGAGTTTGGCGGCTCCCTCGGACAGAATGGCTACGACTACGACTTGGTGCCGTCTCATTCGGCTATCATCAAGGCTCAGGATGATACGGTAACACCGGCTAACGTTTCATGCTCTCTCATCAAGCGTAATGCGGATGGCTCTGCCGAACGTCAGACTACACCGCCTGCTGGTTACAGCATCCAGGTATATCGTGACACCACGGCATCTGCATATACGCTCGGTACCAACGTCTCTACGGCTAACGTGTCGGTCATCACCTTTGTATTGCTCTATGGCGCTATTGAGGTGGAGCGACACGATATCCGTGTGATTGCCGAGGGTGCCGAAGGTCTGACGGGACGTGGCATACAAAGCCAGTCAACACGCTTTAAAGCAAACACGACGGGTGCAGTGCCCGCTACGCCTACCAATGATAACGAATGGAATACCTGGGCTGCTCTCTCGCAGTCTGGGTATTCTGAGACGAACCGTTACCTCTTCCAGTGTGTGCGCACCGTCTATGTAGATGGTAATAACAACACCACAACGGAATACATGGTGTCTGGTCCTACCGTCTGGGGACGCGATGGTGACGATGCTATCGTGCTCGACCTCGACAACGAAATGGATAGCCTGCCGTGTGACAGCACGGGAAAGGTGACAACGGCTACTACCATCGTCGTCAATGCAAAGCTCTACAAAGGGGCTACGCAGATCACATCGGGCATTACGGCTCCAACAGCAGCATCCGTCAAACTGGCGGGTGTCACGCCTACCGTGTCGCAGTCATCGGGTACGGTGTCTCTCTCGTGGCAGTTTGCAGCCGACACCAGTCTCGTCGATGAGCGTTACATCATCACGATTCCTGTCACCTACAACCAGAAAACGTATCAGGTGGCATTCACGCTCAATGCACTGCGTTCTGGTGCGCCTGGTGTGTCGCCAACCATCTATAAGGTATTGCCGTCTCAGCACTCGCTGGCATTCTCGCGCAACAGTAGCGATGTACTCACTCCTTCGTCTCATTCGTTGTATTGTGGCTATTCTAAGAACTACAATGGCACCATATCAACGGTGGCTAACCAGACTGCTGCATTCGACACGACTTACCGTATCTTCTACCGCTATCTCACTAATGGCTCATGGAGTGCATGGAACGCATACGTGGCTACTCTCACCATTGCTTCGTCAACAACGACAACTGCGTATGAGTTCTGCATCGCTAAGACCACTAACTCTAACAATGTCACGGATGCGCTCATCCTCGACCGTGAGACGATTCCTGTCATCAAGAGCGGACAGAAGGGCAATACGGGTACCAATGCGTTCTCTATCGACATCGACAATGAAATGGCTGCCATACCCGTCAACCAACAGGGTAAGGTGGAAACGCTGAAGACGCTGACTTTCGGATTGCAGGCATACTATGGCACAACACCCGTTGGCTCGTCATGCACCATCACGGCTGAAAACATCCCGACGGGATTCACGGTCAACCTCGACGACCCACTGAACCCTGTCATAACGATTGCTGCTGATACGACACCTGCCGAGATTTCTGAGATAACCTTTAAGGCTGTTCATGCTACCTATGGCACCCGTGAGGCTGTCTTCACGGTCTGTGCGGTTAAGAGTGGTGGCAAGGGAGAGGATGCAGAACTGTATCAGTTGCTGCCCTCTCAGACCACCCTACCCTTCGACCGTAACGCTAATGGCAACATCAACACACGTTCTTACACGCTCACAAGCCAAATACAACTGATTAAGGGTAACGTCACCACGAACTACTCTTCTCTCTCTGGCTATTATATCTATTATGGCTGGAACGGGGCTGCATCGCCATCGTCTATCCTCTCTACGTCTGGTATTACGGTGTCTCAGTGGTACCCGAACAATGGCTATACGTCCGTGGTGCTCGAACTATGGCGTGGCGCACGTAGCGTCTCTGGTTCTGTACGCCTCGATCGTGAGACAATACCTATCATCACCGATGGTGCGCGTGGTCCTGAAGGAGAAGGTGATCCTGGCAATGGCATCAGCGTCGATGATTTCTACTATTGCCTGACTGGTACACCTACCCCACCGACAACACCGCTCACAACGGCTAACGGATGGTATAAGCAGGGTACTACGGGATGTCCTACTGCTCCCACCAATGCTAAACCTTACCTCTGGCAGTGCGAACATATCGAATACACCGAGGACACGTCGATGAATAAAAACATCATCAAACTGGTACAGGTGTATAACATGGGCATCCAACCTAATCTGCTCGAACAGACGGCATTCGACTCTGAGGATGTAATGGATAAATGGATGACGGCCAACGGACAGGTGGTGCCACAGGCGCGTGGGCAACATAACGCATGGGGGGCTTTCCCTGGCACTAACACATACTCCGAAATGCTCCAGCAGCTTGTGTATCGTCCTGGCTCTGTCGGTAAGATACGCCCTGCTAACTATTACACGCTGTCATTCTACAGCCGCACACGCCGCTATGTCAATGTCACGGGAGACACCTATGGCTTCTTCTTCGGCAACATCTACCTGAAGGCTGGCTCCTATAAGTTCCAGTTCAACGGACACTGCTCGCAGGCTGCTAAGAATGCAGGTGTGAAACTGAGTGGCTACTTATGGTATTCTGGTGACTACGGACAGACGGAGGACTGGGGACGCTCGGTGTCTGTATCTATCGACACCACTTCTGATGAGACAGCGACTACAAGTGTCCTCACCGTCTCACAGGCTGGCTACTACAAGTTGGGCTTCTACGCATACAAAACGCAAGGTCATTCCGGCGATACAGGACAGACGGTAACAGTCAACTGGTGGCGTGTTCTTTGCACTTCCAATAACAGCCGTCTCGACACTTATTGCTATCCGTCTGCAGTGGCGGGTGGCACTACCTACTTCGTCGATGGCGTGGTAAAGACTAACCTCCCTGGTGATACCGGCATACAGTGGTATCTTGATAATGACGACGACCTGGCAGACAACCTCGGTTGGACGCACCACTCTGTCACGTTCCTCACCAAGTCTGAGATAACGGCTGCCGACCAAAAAATCCTCTTCCGCATATTCAATACCTACGTGGAGATCTGCAACCCCAAACTGGAAGAGTGTATCATGGCTACGCCCTGGTGCGAACATGAGGGCGACAATGACATGCACTGCGACCATAACCCATGTGGCTCGTGGCGCTCAGGAGAGTGTTACTTCTACTGCAATGGCCAACGTGATGTTATCCAGGCTGCCATCAGTGCCTCTAACACGAATAAGACGTGGTACCGCATGAAGAAACGTACTACCTCACAAGGCTACGTCTCTACTACACAGCCCTACCTCGACACCGAACACTGGGAAAAGGCTTCTAACCTCAAATTCGCCATCGTCGATGCCATGTTTGCCGAGGAAATCTTCACCGACAAACTCACCGTATCGAAAATTCGTGGCGCTAACGGCAAATTCACGCTCGACGAGGATGGCAACGTCACGGCTAATGGTGGAACGTATGATAACATTACATCTAAAAATGGTACATTCCAGGATGTTGATGTAGAAAATGGCGAAATTGGTGGATGGGAATTGGCTTATGGCCGAATAGGACGTGCAAATGCTGGGGGTGCTCAAACTTATCAGGGACTTTCATTATACGATGATTTTATCTGTTTTAATGGTAGTAGTGGAAAACAAGCGATTCTTGGTACGTGGAGTACATTAGGTCAACCTATGTTGGTTCGCCTGACTGATACATCCGATGATGTACTTAAAGCTACTGGTATTATATTTGATTTCCGCAATGCTGGTTCGTTTGCGTATGATCGAGCTTTTGGAGGCAATGGTGATGGTGTACTAAATGGTATTATATGTGGTTATAAACTTAACATTTTTACTCCTTCATCTTCTAATAACGCTATACCATTAAAAAATGGTAATAATGTATTAGTATGCGGTACCTATCAGTATGTGTATCTGCCTACAAGGTATGAAATCTATTCTCAATTAGGGTGTGGTAGTAGTGGCCGTTTCGCTTTGGATTTATATGTCATGGCAAGTGGTGGTACACGCTTCTGGTTGTTAGGTTATCGTAGTGGCGCTACCAGCTGTCCTCATATTCGTAATAATGACTATGGCGACGAACAAAATGGAATTGAAATGGCTGCTGGAGATACAATACATCTGAAGATTGTCTATGATGGAACTAACTTTGATGCTTATATTATTTCACATCGTAATTAACTTCATAAATTCATAAATTCATAAAATAATGAAAAGAATAATTATCTTTGGTACAGCTCACCTCGATAGCACACCAGGCAAATGCTCGCCTGATGGTGCTTTCCGTGAGGCCGTGTATTCTCGCGAGATTATCGCAGACCTTAAAGCCATCATGGAAAAGACTTATGGCTACACTTGTTTCGTGGACTATGATTCTATGCAACCGCTTCCCGCATGGACGGAGGCCCGTAAACGTAAGGGGTATAGTGCTGAACAGTCAGCAGAACTGGTGTACCGCACTCAGCAGGTCAACAAGATCTGCCAGAAGTATGGTGTTGAAAACTGTCTCTATGTCTCTATTCACGTCAATGGTGCTGGCGACGACGGCAAATGGCATGGCGCTGGAGGCTGGTGTTGTTACACGTCTCGTGGTAAGACAAAGGCCGACCTGTTGGCTGAATGCTTCTACGATGCTGCCATCACCAACCTGCGCTCATACGTCAATATCATCGACGAGGGCAAACGACATGGCGACTACACAGAGAAGCAGGTGCCGTTCCGCATGGATAAGACGGATGGCGACCGCGACATGGAGGCCGACCTTTACGTGCTCCGACATTCGGCCTGCCCTGCCGTCCTCACGGAAAATCTCTTCCAGGACAATCGGCGCGACGTGGCTTTCCTACTCTCCGACGAAGGCCGTCAGGCTATCACCCGCCTGCATGTTGAAGCGCTCCTATCCTACTGCCAGAAATATTAACCACCGTGCCCAGCCGTTCTCGGCTGGGATTCTTTTTGTCCCACCCTCGTCGCCTCTTCTTCGTATCTTTGTATCATAAAAAGTATGTTCCGTATGCTGCGATACCATCGCAGCCATAAAAAGAAAAAGTTATGCTGATATCAACAACTGAAGAGCTGCGTCTCTACTCACCGGCTAACGCCATCGACCACATCGACTCCATTCAGGGCTACATCACAAGCTCTGAAAAAGACACCTTGCTCGAAAAACTGGGCACCCCACTCTACGAGGCTTTGGTAAAATACTACCGTGACCTACGTGCCTCTGAGGATGGTATCTCTACGTTCATCAAGTCTGTAACCGAAGGCGAAGACATGCCGCCATACGCACAGCTGCTCACCGTGTGTCAGCGTATCATCACGTTCGACGCACTCGGACGTGCCATCGACATTCAGGCCGTGAGCGTCAATGGCTCTGGCGTGAATATTTCTACTGCCGATGATTACGGCAAAGCGGATGATAAGGCTATCCAGGCGTATAAGTCCACCTGCATCAAAGAGACCCATGCAGCCATCAATGCGCTGCTCGTCTTGCTCGAACAGTGGTACAAAGAAACAACGCCCACCAACCCTGAAAACCCTTTGGTTCCCGCTCCATCCTCTCCTGTGCTCGGCGATTCGGTCGCCGAGAATGAAGCCACTGTGCCCGATGCTTCTCCATCGGGTGATACCCCCGCTCCCGACGCTCCTGCGTCCGGCGATTCGGTTGCCGAGGAAGACCCTGACCCCTCCACCGAAAAAGCAGAGATAGCATCCTTGTGGGGCCATTCCCGCTACTTCTACCTGGCTGCTTCTCTCGCTATCCCCTCTGCAACCGTCCTGCAGGAATATCTTAATATCTATGATTCTCGCGAGAAGTTCATCACCATGCTTCCTGACCTCCGCTATATCCAGGAGGATATCATAGCACCTATCATCGGAGAAGATTTCCTCGACTACCTCATTGAGCGCTCGCGTGTACTTGACCGTAGTGCGCTCGCTGGTTCTGCCAGCGAGGATGACGCAAAACTTCTCACTCGCATCATCCATAAGCTGCGCAAGGCGGTTGCTCATCACCTCGAAGCACGTACCATGCAGCTGAAGACTACTGACCCTCGCCGTGAGACCGCTCGTAACGAGGCAGTCCGTCTCACCACCGACCTCTCAGAGTATATTCAGACGCATCAGCAATCCTTACCAGAGACCGCTATCGAAGCATTGAAAACGTCACCGCTCTGTGTCGCCGCTACTCCCGATGCTTCTCCATCGGGCGGTTATACGCCTAACTTCCAAAACAACAGCGACGATGCTGTAATGTTCGTAACTCCTGCTCTCCCACTCTAAGATATGACGCAAGCTCGCCCATCTGATTATTGGTTCTCTACCAGCGCGATATTTATCCAACTCAACGCTGCTGGCGACCGTAACTTCATCCATGCTAACTGCGCGGATGGATCTATGGTCATGTGCTATATGAAGGGCATCAACGGACTGGGTTACGACAACGGACACAACTACCGTCGGTGGACGCTCGTTTCTTCACCAACGGTATTCCACGATGATGACCCTCGCTGGGTGTATATCGCCATTCCTAAGTCCGATGCTGTTGACAGTCGCGCACAGTTGGTGTTCCCGTCCGAAGAGTTGGATATCTACGGCTGTAATGCTCAGGGACAGCAGATAGGCCCTACTGACTATTACTACATCTTCACGCAGGGCATCATCAGCGCCTCGCGTGTAAATGGTGTCACTCAGGACCGAACATGGACGCAAACAATCGATTGTGGTAAACTGGCTTCCGACGAAGCCATTGCTGCCGGTGGTGAAGGCTCGTGGTGGGAATACAATGCCACTAACGACATGGTGAAGTTCCTGAAGACCATCAGTGAGGCTATCTTCGAGAAACTGACGGCTTCATGGGCTAACATTACACAGTTGGTGCTGCATGGTCACATCATCAATGGCGTGGCTGGCGAAAACACGTTAGAGAGTTCCAACGATACGCTGGTAACACCTAAGTATGCGGATGACCACTGGCTGTCTTCTACGCATGATGATGTAGCGCATGGCGACATCACTTTCAATAACTCTATCCATGTCAAAGGGGAAACGATACTGAAACGTACCGTGACCATCGGCGACTATGAAAAGGATATACAGGTAGGCATCGGCTCTCGTGAGGGTGTGCGCATCCTTCCTGATGGAACAATCATCGCCCGCTCTCTCGAACTGTCTCAGGAACTGTCTGTGCCAACGCTGAAATACAACTCTATTGAGGTGCTGGCTGGCACACGATGGGACTCTGCAGGTAAAGGTCGTGTAAAAGAGGTGATTGAGAATGATGAGACGAACCACACCTGCCAGTTTGTACTCGATCTGAACGATGGCGAACCTGGCGAGTTCATCGTCAACGACATCCTGCGTGGCTTCTGGCATAATATGGATGGTACCAAGAATGCGGTTGCTAACAGCGACGACCGCCGAGGTAACATCAACCGTGCGGGATTCCAGTCTATTTATGCTCGTGCCATTGCCGTGGCCAACGTCGTTGAACGTGTGGTGGATGATGTGACCTACTATATCGCTCAGGATAGCGAATATGTGCCACAACAGGGCGACCGCATACTGGAGAATGGTCTTGTTACCGTACAGATGCGTCAGTTCAATACTTCGCCGGCTACTTACTCGCCTGCTCCTGAGAAATGGTCGGTACTCTCTGTATCTGGTTACTTTGGTACGGATCATCCCGAACGTCAGAAGTTCTTTGTATATACCACGTCCTACATGGCTCGTTTCGAGGGTGTCAACACCTGGGAATGGGGCGAACATACCTTCATGGGTGGTTGGGGCGACCTCACGGGCTTCACGATGCTGGAAGACCACGACGGCCAAATCACCCGCAAGGAGTTTACGGGCGAAGGCTTCGTCACCAAGGATGCACACATCTATGGTGTCGTCGATATGTTTACGCGCTTCTCCGATCGTATCGATATCCAACTGTCTCGACCTGATGGCACCATTGCTGATGGTGAACAGCAACGGGCGGACTTCATTTTACGTGACGTGGAGGGTAGCATTATCTCTGGCAACTACACCTTGCAGATTACTCGTCAGTCGGGTAACGCTGCAGCAGATACAGCATGGAATGCGGCTATTGCTCAGAGATATCCTTCCGGCATTCCGTCAGCGTTATATTTCCAGTTCTCGGATGTGCCGGAGAAAGGTGCCGTATTCGTAGTGGCTGCTTCGCGTCAGGTGACAACTGACACCACCACTGACACCTACACGACATCGGCATCATTCGTGCTCTCTCGTGCCTATCCACAAGAAACATTCCTCGGCCCTTGGGACTCTACAACGGAATATGGGCGCACACCACGTCAGTACCCCACCGTCACGCATGGTGGCTGTAAGTGGTATCTGAAGGTGGCTACAAGCCTGGGTGAAGAGCCACATCCTCTCAGCACGTCATGGGGCATGGTATATGGTGCTAACGACCTCTCCATTGCTTTCTATAATGAGAGCGGACAGCGCATCACATCGGCTGCGCAATATCCTGGCAGTGTCAACCTCTTCCTCGATCCGCATCTGCTGTGTGGAAACTTCGACATTACTAACGAACTGTCGGCTTCTGATTGGGTATGGTCACGCTATACGGGCAACTATGGCGAAGAGATTGATACACGTACTCCTGCTGACCGTCAGGCTGACCAGGGATGGCCTAACGCTCACTGGCCGTCAACACCACAGACGCGCACCATCCGCATAAATAACGACGACATGCCGCCGTCATGGGGTAATGGCCCTATCGTCAACTTCATCATCACGGCTTCATATAATGGTATCTCCATACCGAACATAGTCCAGATGTAACCACCGTGCCCAGCCGTTCTCGGCTGGGTCCTAAACAAAAGAATATGAAACAAGACGAATATTTCTTACGCTTCCAGCAGCTCTGCATCGGCATCCTGGCTCAGTCTGACAACTGCATGGAGTCGCAACAGCAGTTCAAGGCTGCTCGCTCCGTTCCTGAACTGGTGACGGCATGGCAGCGATTTTGGGCGGGTGTCCTACACGAAGTACCTGAACAGGTCATCAAGGCTTTTGCTGACCTCTACCCCGTCTATCGTGATGACATCATTCGTGCCGGTGTCTATTATAACGAGGCTCCTCCTGTCGGCATCTATCCTGAAAACCCAATATCTCCCGTCTCTCCTGGTGATGCCGCCACCACTCCCAGCGTTTCTCCGCTGGGTCCTACCACCAACGCCATGATACTTATCGGCGATGCTCCCACCGTGCCCGATGGTTCTCCATCGGGTGAAACAGCTTCTTCATCGGATCTCGTAATTCATGGCCGTCATCGTGTCTATGTCCTCGGCAATCTCCCCGTGACTGTCACCGATAACTCCAGCGTCCATGTCAACAGCGACCGTGCCGTAGTAACGGTGTGTGGCGCTGCTCGTGCCAACATCGAACGGGGAACACTCATCGCCCGCGACCGTGCCGTAGTCAATGGCAAGGGTCTCATCACCTGCTACGACTCCACAACGATATATGTCTCTGGTGGTGTTCTGCACGATAAAGGACACCTCGACATTATCGCCTACAACGATGCGGTCATCAACAGCTTCACCAACCGTCGCATCAAACTCAACGACCAGGCAATCCTGAACATCGAATAATAGTCTCTCCACCGTGCCCAGCCGTTCTCGGCTGGGTCCTAAAAGTAAAAGTATGAATAGCCACATTGCCATAACAGCTCAGAAGAACGGCAAGCAGATTCCGCTCAATCTGCCTGATGATTTTAGTATTGACATCGACGACCAAAATCCGCTCTTCAACGATAACGAAATGTTCTCATACCCCTGTAGGATGCCTATGGAGGGTAATCGTTTCTTGTTGGGCAATATCGATGACCCGCTGAACATCGATCGCCCAGTAGGTCTCGAACATACGAAAATGCGTATCGTGGTGGATAACCAGCCGTTCCGCTCTGGTACGCTCGTCACTGCCGAGGATGAGGAGATAGACGGTGCGCTGACTATGAATATTTCGGCTTCTGACCATTCTATCGACGATCTGATTGGCGACCTGAAATGTCAGGACATCCCTCTGAAAGATAAAATTCTGATTGGCGAAAAGATTGGTGCCGTCACAGCTGCTATCAATTACCAGTACCACGTACATATCACATGGGATGGTAAGAAAGCGGACACAGACACATGGCCGTCAGCAACGGATTCTTCTGAGGTGGTCTTCACACCACAGGCGCTGGGCTTCTCATGCCCTGGAGAATGTAACACCACAGGAAGCAAGGAGGAAGCGATTGTGGCTTCTGTCATCAACTACGACGATGGCAAGAAACGTAACAAGCCGTCTATCCGTCGTAGTTTTATCAATGTCAGTGAACCGTACCCCAACGCAAAGTATTGCAATGCGCGAGTGGCTTACTATCACTATGGACTGGATGAAGAGGGCAAAAAGACTTCTAACAAAATCAATCCGCTCACGAAAAGGGGTGGACCAGAGAACAAATGGCCTTACTGGGTGCTGGATGCTGACCGTCAGCAGTCGGGCATCTGCTTCTATGTCCTGTACTTCCTCGACTGTCTTTTCTCTTATCTGGGCGTGTCTTTCGATAATACAGAACTGCTCCAGGTGGAGGATATGCGTCACCTGTGTTTCTTTACAACGCACTGTAAGTACGATGAGGAATATAAGTACCCGAACCAGGTGCCTTACTTCACCACTATTGAACAGATAAACGCCTGGCTGACATCGCGTGGCACGGGTGCGCACTTCGAGTTCCATGATGGGGGCAACCGCATGGTCAACAACGTGGACTATATCGACTCTAACGGTACTCGCCACCATGCAGAGGTGGGTAAGGATGGTGTCAACACGATTATGGTGGAGTCTATCGTCAACAGTCGCTCTGTATCGGGTAATATCATGCGCATGTATGCCAACAGCGAGAACTTTCCTGAAGAGTCGGTAAAAACGGTGCTGGATAGCCTATGGGCTTCTTTCGGTATTCGTTTTGAATATGACTACGAGAAAAAGCATGTACGTGCTTACTACGTCCGCGAGGTGTTCCGTGATACGCAGGATCCTATCGACTTCCCTGGACGGGTAATCTCCATGCACAAGATTGCTGAGAAGATTACGGGTGTACGCATGTGCTACTCGGCTGAAAGCAGCAGCAAGGAGCAACAGGGTAATGTGCGCTCCGGCAAAAAGGACTATGATACGTCCTATGATTATATCGACTACCCCCAGAATGCTACCATCACGGATAAGCATTATGAAGAGATATTCCGTACTCCTCAGCAGAATAATGCCAGTGGTAACACGAATGTCTATGTGGATAGGGCAACGGGTAATAAGTACCGTATCAAGGTGAATAGCGATGCGGAAACGGCTATGGACCTGAAGCCGGTGCTCTTTGAGGTGGGACAGTATAAGGGCGTGGAACTGGGCGACTGCTCAGAACTTAACGAGGACTTCATAGAGGAGATAAAATCGGACTTCGTGCCGATGGTCTTCAATGATGTAAACTATCAGAATGAGGTCAATTCTGCTGCTGGCTCCATGAAGTCGGACGGCTATCAGATCATCCTGAATGCTGACCAGGAACAGCCTATACTTGCGGCTTTCGTCGATGAGGAAATGGAACATGAGTTCCTGGAGCAACGCATCCGTCAGACACTGGCATCTAACGTGGCTGAGTTCTACTTCGACGAGGTGCTGGATGGCATGATAGAGAACTATGACCCGTCATCCTCTGATGATGGTAATAGTCCGCTGCAGACGGTCGATTGGGGACTGGCTATCGCTATCATGCGTGGTGGTGGTACGGATGCAACCATACAGACGTATGATCACAACTACGATGGCTTTGGTAACTCGAAATGGCGCACAGTGGCTGGTCTCTATGCGCTTACGTCTGACAGCCTCGATATGTGGGGCAATGAATACGACTATAACGGTGTATCTCCTGGTATCGGTGGTGGCGAACGCTTCTCATTGAAGATTCGCTCATGGGTACAGCCGGAATGGGCCAATGCTCCGCTGGTGGATGCTGATGTAGTGGATAGTCAGGGAAACATCGAGAAGAAAATCAAATCGCGTGGCCTCTTTGACACCTTCATGTCGGAATATGCGAACTTCATCCTAAAACGTCGTAAATACCGCGTCCGCATAGAGTGCTCTGCTGCTCAGGTGGCAGACGTGCCAAACCATTGGACGCGTCGATTCCGCATCAATGGCATGGTGGGATTCATTAACAAATTGTCTTATAACGTCTCTGCGAAAGATGGTCTGAATGGCCTCGAAGTGGAGTTCTATGTTCTATAATCACAGTGCCCGCTGATTCCGTCAGCGGGTCTCTAAAACGTATAAAAAATGCCTAAAATTGAATTGTCTCTTCCCCGCTCCTGGAACCAGTGTACGCTACCTGCGCTCCGTGCTATTGCTGCCGTGCTGACTGACTGCTCGGCACGTATCGACCGTTTCCATCCTTTTGACATGATGGAGGTAAAGGTGGGGGTATTACTACGTTTAACGAATATCGAAGTGCTGGAACCAATCAACCCGCGAGTAGCGGTCGAAGAGCAATATTACACATGCCGTCTGCGTCCCTGGACCATCGACGAGGAAGCTGCTCCCATGTTCCGTATGTTGCGATTATATCGCAACTTTAAGGCTTGGTTCCGTCGCTCTGTCCTCGGACATGATGATACTTTCTCGCTATACGTGTGGCAAATCAATTACTGGCTGACTCCTCACAAAGACCAGGCAACAGGACGCATGGTGCCTGGTATGCTCGACTGGATGAATAGCGATAGTAAGAGCTTCCTGCAGCGCTTCCCGTTTCCGTCTGTCCGTCGTCGCTCTGGTAAGTGCTCTCGTAAGGTGACATTCAAGGGACCTAACACGTTCATGGATGGCTTCTCATGGCGACGCTACCGATTCGCTCAGGACTATATGCAGATGTATATCGAACAGCAAAACCATTTGCTCGAACTGCAACAGTCTGGCAAGGTGTCGGCAAAGGACTTGCTGAAAGCAACAAAGGCCATGGATCTGTCTAAGGCGCTCTTCCTGGCTACTGTCTTCAATCGTAAGATAACATTTGTCAACGAGGAAACAGGACAGACAATCACCGATTATCATTACCAGTCTAATCAGCATTCAGATAACAGTCCTTTCTTCCGTAATTTCGACGATAAGGATTGGCAACTGGTGTGCCTATGGTGGGCTGGAATGATGCACTACTTGCATCAGACTTACCCCAAGGTGTTCAAGGTACAGAAGGTGAAAGGCAACAAGAAACCTGTCAATCCGCTCATGCTATACGCTCGTACAACGGCAACACTGGAGAAGTACCTCCACTCCACCGCAACGGATATCGAAAGGGAACCTTACTCCACCATCCTTCAGCAGCTCGAAGACATCACACGCCGTAACGAGGAAATAGAAGCGGCCAACCGTAAAATGAGGGCACAATCCCGCCGCAAATAGCCACCGTGCCCAGCGCTTTTCCGCTGGGTTTTCTTCGTCATCGTGCCCAGCCGTTCTCGGCTGGGTCTTCAAATCACTTTGTCCCGCCCTCGTCGCCTCTTCTTCGTATCTTTGCAATATAAAAATAGTTCTGTATGTCGCTATGTCTTAGCGACTATAAAAAGGAAATAAGATTATGGCAAAAAAGACTTCTGCTCCCGTCACCCGCGTAAAGGCCAGCAACTTCATCAAAAAGGCTGCTGACCTGCATCGCCGTAACTACTCGGTTCTCCTGCCTGGCGACCGTTCTTACTATAATTTGGATGGCCCCAGCAGCGATATCTCTTGGGGCGACTTCATCGGCTCACAGCTTCGTGCCGGTGCCACAGAGAATGGTAAGTCTCAGCGTAAGTCTATACCTACGCTCTATTTCTCGTCAGGAAACGAAAGCCAACAGGGAGCTGAGAAGATAGGTACTCCTAACCTGGGATGGATAGAATGGGGCTATGGCAACAACCTGCCTAATATCGTGGCACTGCTCACACACATGCTGCCATATACGGCTGCAGGTCTCAAATTCAACACGGATCTCTGTGCCGGACTCGGACCTCAGCCGATGTACGACTGTACGCAGTATGTGGGTGGTAACATCACACAGAAGCTCATTCGCTACAAGGATGCCGGACAATGGCTGCGTGGACGTATCATCGACCTGCAGACACAGCTGCTGAACCTCGAACAGAAAACCACCACTACCGATGATTCCTCATCGGGCGAAGGTGTAGGTGCTGCCGTTGGCTCTGTAACGGGACGTGGCGCGAAAAAGTCTGAGGTGTATGATGCACTTGTGGATTCTATCAACGAACAGATAAAGGAATTACAAGAGGCACATAAGGTATGGAAGACTACCGATGAGGAGGTACAGAAGTTCCTCGATAATAACAATATCGCTCAAACATGGCTTTCGCTGGTGCTCGATCAGGAACTGTTTGGTATCTCGTTCCCAGAATTGCTGCTGAACCAGCAAGACCTCGACGAGAACGGAAACCCTGTCAAAACAAAGACTTGGACTCCTCGCGTGACGGGTATCGCCCACCGTTCATGCCACACAACCCGCATGGAGCGTATGGATGAAATGGGCAAGATAAACTTCGTGTACTGCTCTACAAGATGGCTCGATAAGGGTGGAGAGAATAACGCACCTATCAATGCTATACCTGCCCTCCATGTGCCCTCTCCTCTTGCTTCACTGGAGGAGAAGGTACGTGAGGCTCGCCAGAAGAATGTATCTGTCAACAATAGACCGACGCACTTTGTGTTGCCGACGGTCTATCCTACCGCTGGTCGCCCATATTACCCGACTCCTGCCTGGTACTCTATCTTTGGTGGCGATATCTACGAATACATCACTACGATATTCTCAGACCGCCTCTCTCGTAAGCGTAACAGCAATGTTATCGGACGTGTCATCTATCTGCATAACGATTACATGCAGCAACTGTTTGTGGCTAAGAAAGCACAGGCTGATGCCAACAAACAGGCTGAGATACGCGATAAACTCTACACCCAGATTAACCAGTGGCTCGCCAACCGCAACAATGCCGGACAGTCGTTGCTGGCTTTCACCTTCATGGGTACGGATGGCAAGGAACATAAGAGCTTCGAGATTGTAGAGATCGAGAGCAACAATAAGGATGTGGTGGCTGCCAACGAGAAAGAAACGGCTGAACTGTCATCAGTGGTATTCATGGCACTGGGCCTCGATGGTCGCCTGTTGGGTTCTTCGCCGCTGTCTCTCGTAGGTAGCAACGGTGGTACGGATATTCGCGAACGCTTCCTGCTTCGCTTGATCCTGAAATCACCGCAAATCAACATCATGCTTAAACCGCTGGAAGTGCTCTCTCGCTTCAATAAGTGGGACCGCCACTTGGTATGGCAGGTGCAAAAGCAGGCAATGACAACGCTCGACCGCTCTAAATCGGGCGTGACAACACAATCTGACGACGAAGGTAAATAGTTCTGTATGTCGCTATGTCATAGCGACCTCAAAATAAAAGAAAAGATATGGCACAAGGATTACTCATACAAGGTGCATCACCACTCGTAGGCAGCCCTATCACTTATCAGGTGACAGCAGCGGTCATCAGTGGCGATTGCGCTTTTCATCGTGTCAAACTGACGGTATCGGCATTCCTCGAAGGTGTCGATATCAACTTTGCCGACCTCACGCTGTCCTCTCCGGCTGAGTCGGGAGAAATCCTGAAGTTCGACATCAGCAGCGCACTACGTGCTGTCGCAGATAAGTATGAGTACACGGTCAATCCACCTGCTAACTATCCGCGTATCGGATATAGACTGTCTGCCTGCGATGAGTACATGCAGAACGGAGAGGTACACGATAACGTGGGCGTGGTGACGATTGACACCATCCAGTATTGCATCATGGGTGCCTACTCGGACATGGAACGCCTGCTGTCTGCTGGCAGCAAGTCGGCACAGCACTTTACACGCAAGCCGAACACAATGCCGGAGGTGGTGGCCGTAGGAGAGAGCATGGTATGCCCTCAGTCCTATGCTCAACCCGTCAGCAGTGGAAATATTACCGTAGGACCTACATCATCGGTGGTAAACATCGTCAAC
>Ga0265298_10004450_pt1 | contig 17913 bp, 14 predicted proteins | sample AusTroGonzalo_MG_3_FD_193486 | JGI IMG/M metagenome (GOLD analysis project Ga0265298, IMG submission 193486) | Bovine rumen microbial communities from tropical cattle in Woodstock, Queensland, Australia - Gonzalo_01 | ecosystem: Host-associated > Mammals > Digestive system > Stomach > Rumen ... | reverse complement strand
CCACCTTCTTGCAGAAGTCGGCGGTGAGGCCTTCGTAGCTCTTCACCTTCACCTGAGGATAGTCTTTGAAGACGGCCTTGCACCATTTGATGCGGTCTTTCAATTCAAAGGTGGAATGTTTCTCCATGTTGATGCCGACGGCGACATAGATCTCGTCGAACATGGGAAGGGCTCTTAAAACAATGCTGCGGTGACCCAAGGTAATGGGGTCGAAGGAACCGGGGAAAACGGCTATTCTTTTCATGATTATTCTTTTTGACTTCGTGACTTCGAGACCTCGTGACTTCGAGCCGTCTCGTAGTCCCGCAGTCTCGTAGACTCTTGTCCTTTTTTCGGCTGCAAAAGTATTACTTTGTCACGATTTGACGCAATTCTTGGGATAAAATTTCACTTATCGAACGGAATGTGTTTTTCAAGAACGCCTCAATCTCTTCATTTCCAATCAGTTTTATCTCAGTAATACCTTCCTCGGTCTGCGGCTTAGGCTGGACGGCTTCGGTGGTGCTCATGAGATACCAATAGGTGCGTTTCAGCGTCCAAACCTCATGCTCCAGATAGCAATGCCAAGTGGAATGCAATTCTTTGACAATCTGTAAATTGCCAATACCCGTTTCTTCCTCTACCTCGCGCAAGGCGGCTGCTTCGGGCGTCTCACCTTGTTCGATGTGTCCCTTGGGCAGGTCGGGGATGCAATGGCGCACGATGCTGACGAATTTGCCGTCTCTGACGACGATGCCGCCTGCCGCCGGTGCCATCCTGAAAGTCTCTTTCAGAGCAAGGGCCACGGCGTTTTCACCCACCTCGTGAATGAAAGTGTCGCCTGGATCGCGGTCGTCAAGCCATTCAGGTAGAAAATCACATAAGAGATTGGCTTCGTATCTGTCAGATTCTTGGGGCGTTGCATCGAATTTCAAAGAATCACCCTCAATTTTTGGAAAAACCAGTGCTTTGTTTTCATGAAAAATCTTGTACATTTGTAGCCAGATTTGATTGGTTTAGGACGACAAAGATAAATAATTATATTTCGACAAAGCTCAATAACCATGAAATACGAAGATTCAGCATTGACCTTGGCTCTGCATTTGCTTCAAATCAAGGCCGTTAAGCTCAGTCCCAATGCTCCGTTTACCTGGGCCTCTGGACTGAAAAGCCCCATCTATTGCGACAATCGCGTCACGCTTTCCTATCCTGCCGTGCGTACTTATATCCGCCAGCAGTTTGTGGAGAAGTTGATGCAAAACTTCGGCAAGCCTGATGTGATTGCGGGCGTGGCCACAGGTGGCATCGCCCAAGGCGCGTTGGTGGCTCAAGAGTTGGGACTGCCTTTCGTGTATGTGCGCTCCGAGAAGAAGTCGCACGGCATGCAGAACCAGATTGAGGGCGTCATCAATGCGGGTCAGTCGGTGGTGGTCATTGAGGACTTGGTCTCCACGGGCAAGTCGAGCCTCTTGGCCGTCGATGCCTTACGCGAGGCTGGTGCCGAGGTGAAGGGCATGCTGGCCATCTTCACCTATCAGATGGAACTGGCCAAGAAGAACTTCGAAGAGAAGAAATGCGAGCTGATCACGCTGTCGAACTACGAGACGCTGATTCAGAAGGCTGTTGAGGAGAAATACGTCACCGAAGAAGATGTGCAGTCGCTGAAGGAATGGCGTAAGGATCAGCAGGCCTGGAGCGATAGGTGGAATGCCTAAACCAAGAATTTGATTTGTTTGATTTCGTATTGGTGCAATTCCTGTTGTTCGTCAACGAGCTGCAGCCGTCCAAACTGGTCGATCCCAGTCATACATAACCGCAAAACTTTACCATCGACTTCATACTCTGCCCAACTGCGGTAACGGAATAGCCTTTTCAGATAGTCTTGTTCAATAGAGGTGGGGGTGTATTTCAGCTGCTCCACCTTTATTATTATATGCTCCGCGATTTGTTCTAACAAGGGCTGCAAATCATAGTCCTCGCCCGTAATCATCTTCATTGAAATCGGATGTGTGGGCCAGTCTTGGAATTGTATTTGGTTGACGTTCAGTCCAATGCCAATGATGGAAACAATCATCATGTTGGCCTTGATGGTGCTGTTGATGAGAATGCCAGCCAGTTTGCGATTCTCGTAATAGATGTCGTTCGGCCATTTGATGCTGAGCTTTTCGACGGGCAAGATGCCCTCCAAAACCTCAATGATACCCAGCGGCACGGCTTCTGAGAGCAAAAACTGTCTTTCAGCGGGCAGAAAACCCATGTCAACAGCTAAAGAGAAAGTGAGGTTCTTTCCAACCTCACTTTCCCAGCCATTGTTTCCCATCCCCTTCCCTGCCGTCTGTTCGTCTGTGCTTACCACATAGTTGCAGATGTCGCACTCCGTTTGTTTCCTTTGCAGGTAGGCGTTAGTGGAATCTATCTGTTCTAAATGAACATAGTTGAGCATTATTTCACCACGATTCTTTGTGTTTCGCCACCAATCTGAATAGCGTAGATGCCAAGACCATAAACCTTCATATCGATTTGGAGCTCTCCATCGCATTGGCCTTCGAAGACACATTGTCCGACCATGTTATAAATGGTGACAGCTTGACGGCCTTCACACACAATGTTGACCATACCCGAGGTGGGGTTGGGATAGATGCTTGTTCCCTGTGAGAGGCTTTCACAGACACCAGCCGTCACTTCGTACGAGAATTCGTTGCTCTCGCTGTAGCCGAAATACTTTCCTGAGAACAATGTAGTGTTACCGGCTTTTAGGCCATAAACGCCACTGCCTGCCAAGCCGTCGCCACCTGCGTCAAAAATGGTGAAGTCGTAGCAACCATCGCCCGAAATGTCTATAATAATATTAAACAAGGTGGAGGGCTCTGTATAAGGACCACCTTCTTGGACGATTTCACCAGTCATGAGATTGGTGACTCTCCATGTGGTCTCTTGAGGGTTGCTGTCGGTACGAAGGGTAAGCTTGATGGTTTTGCCGACCGACATCGAGGCTTGATTAATGTTGAAAACAGCCACATTGTTGTCCGAGGCTTCGTCCTCGCTATTATTGACACTCTTGATTCTCACCTCAAGCGCGTTCTGCTCTTCGACAAAAAAGCTGATTTCCCCCAAATCGACGGTTTCAGAGTCGAAGGTGGCGAGGTTGCCCGTCCAATCTACGGTCTTCAGTAATTCGCCGTTGACAAGCACTTCCAATTCAGCTGAAGTCATTGCATCGCTACCGAAATTGGTTATCAGGACTTTGGGTTCGGCGATGCCACTGCAATTCATTGTTTTGACATTGGAGACGTCACTCACGGAAGCTTCGTTGGCGAAGAAGGGTTCAAGCGTTTCGCTCGACTTACAAGCCTGGTACACTTCTTTCGTGTTGGAGTTTTGCACCCATGCGATAGCATCCAGTTGATCCATGTTGTAGATATTGGCCAATTCCCAAGTGAAATTATAGGCAAAATAACTGCCTGCCTCCATCGAGTTGAGCGCAGTGCCTGAACTGTTGGGCAAGAGCTTTTTCATGACACTGTAGAAATCGCGCTCGCCATTGTTACCCGGAGTATAGGTGAAGTGAATCTCTCTTTCTATGACCCCTACGTAAAGCTTACAATTGCCTTGGATATCAGTGGAAACGTGACCCATTACATGAACCGTTATGGTGTTTTCCGTTTCGTTCACTTCATACGACAAGCGCATCTCTATGGGTGATTCGATGCCTTGAAGCTGGTTGACGACACTTTGGGTCACTTGATTGGGGCCTCCAGAAAAATGGTTGCCGTCAATGACAACATAGGGAACACCCGTCACACTGTAATAACTCGTCCTGGCATTGTTCTCAGAAGTGTTGTGAAGATACATGGGATCTTGGTCGGAGGGCCAGCTCACATGGTACTTGATGGCAGCTATCTTGTCGGAATTGGCTGCGATAAGTGCATCCATGGCAGGATTGTACATGCCACAATAACCACAACTCGTGTTGGTGAAACTTTCGAGCAGCAAAACGCGCTGGTTTTGCGCATTTGAGTTCAATGAAAACAGCAGTAATGCTGCAATAATGAAGGTAAATCTTTTCATCTGAATATGATATTTTGGATAATTCTGCACAAAAATAGGTATTTTTCAAAAAATGGCAATATTTTTGTTGCAAGATTAGAGAAAGTTTTGCATTTTTGCAAGTTGAAATAGAAAGTACAATACATAAAAACATAAGCTATGATGAAAAAAACTATCTTTACTTTGATGTTTTTGGCTGTGATGGGTTGGGTCTCAGCTCAGTCAATACAGTTTGAATGGCAAGGCCGCGTTTTCGAAGAAGGCGAGGAAATCACTTGCACTAATGACGAGTACGGCTTTGGTGAGCTCATCCAACACATGCAAATCAGGAACAACACCTCTGCACCTATGATGATTCTCGTCGAGAAAGAGGTGGTGGAAGACTTGGAAGGCACGATGAACACGTTCTGCTGGGCAAATCAATGCTATGGACCCTTTACGAATATCAGCCCCGATGCCGGTGAAGTGGCCCCTGGCGAGGTCAACACTGACGATCTATCGTTCCATGCCCAGTTTAATGAAATGTTTGGCGTAATTGTCATGAAATATTATGCCTACGAACAGAACAGCCCCGATGATCGCATTAGCATCGTTGTCCGTTTCCACAGATCGGGAGAAGGCGTGCATGAAACTGCCGATATACGTTTCGGACAAGCCTATCCTAATCCGGCTTCCTCAGTGGTCAACTTCGATTACAACCTCTCCGCCAGCGACAAGGCTTCCGTCTCTGTGTACAACCTGCTTGGCCAGGAAGTGATAAGCCAACCGGTGAACAGTCTGCAAGACCGTCTCTCCATCTCAGTAGCCGACCTCAACGATGGCATCTATTTCTGTAATCTGTTCGTGAACGGCTGCGCTGTGAAGACAGAAAAATTCGTCGTAAAGAAGTAATGACTTCATAGATTAATCAAAAAAGGCGATGTCGTCTGACATCGCCTTTTTTGATTTTAAAACGACATTTAGTTGCTTAAAATGGATTTATCTGCATTTTTTTGTTTTTTTCTTTCCAGTTTCAAGATTATTTCTTTTCTTTGCACCTTATTAATAAAAAGAATTATTCAACTTATTCATTTTATACTTATGACCAATCGCTATCTTAAAAGTCTGATTCTCACAACACTATTCGTTTTCTTGACGGGTCTTACGGCCATCGCCCAAGAGGACAACAGCATCAAAGGCTTTGTCTACGAGGAGTCGACTGGTGAACCCATGATGTTCACCAACGTTTACCTAAAGGGCACCTCTTTTGGTGGCGCGACCAACGAAAACGGCTATTTCAACATCAACCGTATTCCCGACGGACGCTATACTTTGTTGATCACCAGCGTGGGCTACGACACAATTAGCGAGACGTTTAATCTTTCGAAAGGCCAGAGCATCAATCGAAAATACTACATGAAGGAAACCAGCCAGAAACTGGAAACGGTAACTATCACTGCTGACAAGATTGAAGCCCGCACCGAAACCAAGACCTCGGTCATCACCGTCACGCCCAAGACCATCACCAAGATCCCGAGCGTGGGCGGTCAGGCTGATTTTGCGCAATACCTACAAGTGGTGCCGGGTGTCATCTTCACTGGTGACCAAGGCGGACAACTTTACATCCGTGGCGGTTCACCCATCCAAAACAAAGTGCTGCTCGACGGCATGGTGGTCTACAACCCCTTCCACTCCATAGGTCTGTTCTCGGTGTTCGACACCGACATCATCCGCAATGCCGACGTTTACACGGGCGGCTTCGGTGCGGAGTATAGCGGCCGCATTTCCTCCATCATGGACATTTCCACCCGCGACGGAAACAAAAAACGTATCTCGGGCAAGTTAGGTGCCAGCACTTTTGGCGCAAGGGTGATGTTAGAGGGTCCTTTAAAAAAGGCAAAAAGTCCAGATGATGTTACAATATCATTCATTCTTTCTGCCAAAAACTCCTATTTGGAACAGACTAGCCAAGCATTGTATTCACCCATGTTTGGTCTATTTATGAACCATTTGGATGATACAATAGTACGTCCAAATAGTACTGATACTATCATAAAGCATGCGTATGATACTATCCTGCCATTTAACTTTCAGGATATCTATGGAAAGATTTCTATTAATGCACCAAACGGCAGTAAGGTTAATTTCTTTGGTTTTTATTACAATGACCAAGTGAACAATTACAAAGCTCTATCCGATTTCGGATGGACTTCTTATGGCGCCGGTGCCAACTTCCTCGTCATCCCAGGCAGGGCTCCCGTGATGATTGAAGGCAACCTCGCCTATTCGAGCTACACCTCTCGCATGAAAGAAGCCGACAACCCCGACCGTTACAGCAATATCAACGGTTTCAATATGGGCTTCGACTTTAGCCAGTTCATGGGAAAGAACACCTTGAAATATGGTATTGAGATGCTGGGCTACACAACCGATTATCAGACCTACAGCGTATATGGACATAACAGGATTGGTGCCAAACTGAATTCTACCGAGATTGGTGCATACGTCAAGTACAAAGCCGTGTTGGGGAATTTCTTGCTGGAACCGAGCTTCAGATTGCAGTTCTATGCCTCTCTCTCCGACATTTCGCCAGAGCCGCGCCTTGCCATAAAATACAACGCCTCCGACCGCTTGCGCCTAAAGGCAGCAGCAGGCATGTATTCGCAAAACTTTGTGGCTGCCACCAGCGACCGCGACGTGGTCAACCTGTTTTACGGATTCCTTTCGGGTATCGACAACTTGCCCGAGACCTATAACGGAGAAGCCATCCGAAGCGACCTCCAAAAGGCCAATCACTTTATTTTGGGCGGCGAGTTCGACTTGTCAAGCAATGCCAGCCTGAACATCGAAGGCTACTGGAAAGACTTCGTGCAGCTGACCAACATCAATCGCAACAAGCTCTATCCCGACACCCCTGAAAACGCGGAAATCCCTGATTTGTTGAAGAAAGACTTCACCAAAGAAACAGGCGATGCATACGGCTTTGATGTGTCGCTGAAGTACGAGAACCAGCATTGGTACCTCTGGACTGTTTATGCCTTGGGCTTCGTGACACGCGAATACGAAAAAGCCGTTGAGGATGGCGTTGAGCTCCTCCAATATGCGCCTCACTTCGACCGTCGCCACAATATCAATGTCATCCTGACCTACACGGCAGGATCGAAACGCCAGTGGGAGTTCAGCGGACGTTGGAACTTCGGTACCGGATTCCCGTTCACGCAGGTGCAAGGGTTCTATGAATACTATTCTTTCCAGGATGGCATCAACTTCGACTATACCACTACCAACGGAGAGTTGGGCGTGCTTTACGGTGACCTCAATGCGGGCCGTCTGCCCACCTATCATCGCTTCGACGTTGATGTGAAACGTAAGTTCTACTTCACGGAAAACATCACCCTTGAGGCCGACCTTAGCGTGACCAACGTCTACAATCGCAACAACGTATTCTATGTCAACCTTGTGACCAGTGAGGTGGCTCGCCAGCTGCCCATCCTGCCCACCTTCGGTTTGACTTTCTCATTCTGATGTTTCATTGTTAATTATGGAAGAAAGATGAAACTGTTCAAGGAAGGCAATTGTTGGAAAGCATGTTACGACCAGGAACGCCGTAAATACTATGGCTATCTGATGTACACCAACCGTGAAGGGCAGACCCGATTCCTTTATGAGATTACTAAGGAAATCTTCGACAGGTTGGGGTCGTTTCCCGATGACTATGACAACGATCGGATGATTCAAACAGGGCGAATACTGTTTCGTTTCGAGAACACGATGTATGGCACCATGGGTCCCGAACATCATGTGTATGACGATAGCTACACCGAAAACGATTTTGACAAGGCATTCCACGCGTTAAAGTCGAAGAGATAGGCTGAAAAGGCTACATAAATTGAAATTGTAATACTGATAATATGAAGAGATTTGCATTGATATTGGCCGCTATTTTTTTGTCGCTTAGCGGTTTTGCACAAGACAAATATACTGAAGAAGACGCCAAGCAGTTTTACCGCACCATGCAGGGCGACTATGTCATGCAGGTAAACGACTCCACGACGGCGTTGGTGCATTTTACGCCTATTTGGGAAAATCTGGGCAACCGTTTCCAATGGATGTACGTGGAGGCCACAATAGGGAAAGAGGTCGTGTTCCAGAAAGTTCTTGAATTGAAGCCGAAAACGAGCAAGAAGTTCCGCGTTTATCTCTATGACTTGAAGAATCCCGCCGAGTTTGCCGGAAAATGGGCCAACCGCAACTACTTTGACGGTTTCACTACCAACATAATCAAGGGGAAGAAACGTATCACTTTTGTGAAAACTTCCGATTTCTCCTATCAGACCAACAATGGACCAGCCCGATATGGTGTCCTGAATTGTTTTCCGAAAGGCGACCTACTACATGTCAAGTTCGTGCAGGAGGACGAACGCTTTTACATCAAGCGGGTACCTAAAGGGACAAGTCGAATCCTTGGCTATCAAGGTATTAAAGATCTAACCGATTAAGACAGAAAAAGCGGTTCCTTCAACGCTTCGACAAACTCAGCGACTAAGGAGTCGCTTTTTTCATTTCATCTTGAACACCCAAGCCGCTGTGCTCTTCAAGTCGCTGAATTTCAGACCGCTTGTGTCAATGATGAGTTGACCATCTCTGTATTCCCACGGCAAGGTTTTCGGGCAACCCAACAGTGTGACTTTCATGTCTTTTTCGGGTCTTTCGATATTCAAAGCTAATTGGTCTTCAGGATAATCCAAAGCGATGGCATAGAGTGCATCCTTGCCTTGCGTGTAGCAGATGTTGGGCTGCTCGCAGGTGTAGGTGGCTTTCAGGCCTATAGTGGGCAGCATGGCTCCCATCTGGAAATCTTGCATCACTTGTTTCTCCATCTTCTTCGACGACCAATACAAAGCAATTGTGGCTTCAAACTCGTCTTCCTCGTAGAAGACTTCGATGTTGTGTTGGCCTTCTGCGAGTTTGATCTTGCCGGTCTTTGATTTTCTTGTGTCTTCAATGACTGTTTTGCCATCAATGACGAGTCGGGCTTGGTCGACGGTCTCGATTTCGAAGGTATATTTGTCGGCGGGGCAGGAGAACACGCCTTGCCAATGGGCTTGGAAGTGGTCGCAGCTGATGGCAGGGTCGGGAGAGTTGCGTTTCCAGTCGAAATTGATTTCCGCATCGTTGCGTGTCACCGTGATTGGTTTCATCTCATAGAACTTCTTGTAAGGCCGCGTGCTATAAATTGCTTCTCCGTTGATTTCCAACCACTTGCCAAGATCCAAAAGACGTTCTTGTTGCAGCAAAGGAATTTTGCCATCAGCGGCAGGGCCTACATTGAGTGTCATGCCACCTCCAGCCGCCACGAGGACGCAGAAATGACGAATGAGTTCGTCGGAGGTCATATAGTTCTCCAAAGGCTCGTTGCGGTTGAGGCCGAAGCTACGACCTAATCCGCGACATTCGGCCCAAGGTCTATCGGTGAGCGTGATGCCCGCACTGTATTCGGGTGTGCGGAAACCATGTTGCCCGCCGCCGCCCCAGCGATCGTTGACGATGGCTTCCTTGCCTACTGTATTGTAGTACCACGAAATCAATTCCGTGGCGTGCCATTGCTCTGCGCTGTTACGCCATTCACCGTCGGAGAAGAGGACGGAGGGCTTGTAGCGTGTGACGAGTTCCTTGAACTGCGGAATCATGTGGGTATCTACATACGTGCCAATGTTTTCGTCAGGGTCTTGGTACCAGCGGTGGAGTGGACTGGTCCATTCAGGAAGTGAGTAGTAGAAGCCCATTTTGAGACCCTGTTTCCTGACAGCATCAGTCAACTCGCCGCAGATGTCGCAGTGTGGTCCGACATCAACAGAATTCCAGTTGGGTGCATACTGGCTTGGCCAGAGGCAGAAACCATCATGGTGTTTCGAGACCAAAAGCACATATTTCGCTCCCGATTTTTGGAACAGTTCTGCCCATTCGTCGGGATCCCAAAGCTCGCCTTTCCACATTGGCGCAAAGTCCTCGTATTTGAAGTCCTTGCCGTAGATGCGCTCTTGGAAGGCCTTGCGGTCGTCGTTGGTGGTCAAGCCGCGATAGTACCACTCAGCATAGCCTTCGAGACTGGCGTAAGCGGGCACTGAATACACGCCCCAATGGATGAAGATGCCCAATTTGGCGTCGGAGAACCATTGCGGATAGCCCCGCTCGTTGATGGATTCCCAAGTAGGCTCAACTTGTGCGGAAAGAAGGTTGCAGAAAAGCAATGCTGCAATGAGATAGAGGGTTTTGTTAGCTTTCATAATCCGCAAAGGTAGCACATTTTTTATTGATTTGGAGAATTGCTTGAAAAATCATAATTTTGCCGTATGAACATCTATCAACTTTTCCCTCGACTGTTTGGAAACAGACAAACCGACTTCCAAAAGAACGGCAGCAAGGCTGAAAACGGCTGCGGCACATTCAATGACATTGACGATATTGCCCTTGAAGCCATCAAGGATTTGGGCATCACCCACATTTGGCTGACGGGCATCTTGGAGCATGCCTCCGAAAGCACAGGCACACACCCCGACATCACCAAAGGCCGCGCAGGCTCGCCTTATGCTGTCACCGATTACCATGCCGTCGACCCTGATTTGGGCACGATGGCCGATTTTGAGGCTTTGGTCAACCGTATTCATGAAAAAGGAATGAAGGTAATCATCGACTTCATTCCCAATCACTTGGCACGACAAAACAAAGGGTTTTCTCCTTGCAATTTTTATTATTGTGAAGGTCAAGCCTTTGTCTCGCCAAGAAGAATCGGTGAGCAGCCCTACGAGGAGTTCCCCGCCAAGGCCACGGGCAATAATGTGTTTGCGCCCAATCCGAGCATTAACGACTGGTACGACACAGTGAAGTTAAACTACGATGAACACGACACTTGGGAGAAGATGCTGGAAATCCTACGTTTTTGGTGTGCAAAGGATGTCGACGGCTTCCGTGTCGACATGGCCGAGATGGTGCCAGTGGCGTTTTGGCAATGGGGGATTGAGCATTTGAGGAAAGACTATCAGCCATTGATGATTGCAGAAATCTATCAGCCAGACCTATACAAACCGTTCTTGGATGCGGGATTTGATTATCTTTATGACAAGGTGGGCTTGTACAACACGTTAGAGCGGGTGCTTTGCGAAGGCCACGAGGCGAAGGAAATCAGTCAGGTTTGGAAGGACTTGCACGATTTGGACGAGCACATGCTACGTTTCATGGAGAACCATGACGAGAAGCGTCTGGCTTCGCCCCAGTTTGTGGGCGATGCCTTTGCTGTCTTACCCGCCGTGTCGATTTCAGCCTTGATGAACACGGGACCCTTCATGGTTTACAACGGTCAGGAGAGCGGGGAAAACGCCGATGGCGAGATGGGCTATAGCGGTGACGATGGGCGTACCTCCATCTTCGATTACTGCCACATGCCGCAGCACCTAAAGTGGATGAATGGCGGTAAATTTGATGGCGGAGGATTTGACGAGGCGCAGAAGAAACTGTTCGGCTATTACCGTAGACTACTGCATTTCAGAAACGAACATTCCGCTATCAGCGAAGGCAAGTTCTACGACCTAATGTGGTGCAACCCTTGGTACATGAATTTTGACCCGCAGTTCGTCTATGCCTTTTTGCGCTATTCCGAAACGGAACGTCTGTTGGTAGTGGTGAATTTCAACCGCAATGAAGCCCGTGATGTGGAAGTGAAGATTCCGCATGATGCCCTTGTTTTGATGGGCAAGCGCAAGGCCAATGAATTCGACATGAACGACTTCGCCTCAGAGATGGTTACTGTGCATTTGGAGGCTTCGGAAACGAAGGTTATAGATTTGGATTCTAGGGAGGTCGTTTTTGACAATCCTCTTGATTAAGAGATTATTGTTACTTTTGCAAATCTTTAGCATTGATTATGACTGAATCCAACCGCATAGAATTCAAGCGTGAGTTGACCGAAGAACTCGACATTGAGAAGGAAGTTGTCGCATTCCTTAATTATAGGGAGGGTGGCATTCTTTACATCGGTATTGACGATGACGGCAAAGTTGTGGGTGTTTCGGACATCGACGGTGACATGCTAAAAATCAAGGACCGTATCAGAAAGAATGTCATGCCTTCGCCGATGGGATTGTTTGATGTAACGGCTGAGACGATTGACGGAGTGAAAGTCATTAAGGTTTTTGTGGCCTCGGGCAGCGAAAAGCCTTATTACAAAGCCAAATTCGGCATGAGTACGCGAGGATGCTACATTAGGGTTGGGACAGCCGCCGAACCGATGACCACTACCATGATAGAGGATTTATTTGCACATCGAGTCAGGAATTCGTTGGGTCGCATCAGGTCACCAAGGCAGGATTTGACTTTCAGCCAGTTGCGGATTTATTACGAGGAAAAGAAGCATCCTCTTAATGAGAATTATTTGCGCAATTTGGAACTGTTGACGGAAGACGGAGCATTGAATTATGTCGCCTATCTGTTGGCCGACGAAAATGGAAACTCCATTAAAGTAGCAAAATATTCTGGCAAGGACAGGGTTGATCTCATTTCGAATAATGAATATGGCTATTGTTGCTTGCTGACCGCGACAAGGCGGGTGCTGGAGAAACTGAAGGTTGAGAATGCTGTCTCGACGGAATTAACCTACATGAGCCGCATCGACACGCCGCTTTGGGATGAGCGGGCAATTCACGAAGCGGTCATCAATTTCATCGTTCATAACGACTATAGTCGCGAAGTGCCGCCGAAGTTTGAGATTTTCTCTGACCGGCTTGAAATTACCTCATACGGTCGTTTGCCAGAGAATATGTCTGAAGACGAGTTTTTCAACGGTGTTTCCATCCCGCGAAACAAGGAACTGATGCGGATTTTCAGGGATGTCGAGATGGTTGAGTCGTTAGGTTCTGGAATGCCAAGAATCATGCAGGTCTATGGTCGTGAATGCTTTACCTTCATGGAGCATTTCATTCGGTTTACGGTGCCGTTCAATAAAAATGTCACCGATAATGTCACCGATAATGTCACCGATAATGTCACCGATAACACTACTGTGCCTAAATTGAACACCCGACAGAATCAAGTTCTTGAAATGATGAAGTCAAACATCCGTATTTCGACTTCTGAATTATCGGAAAGGCTTTCTGTGGCACAGCGTACCATCAAGCGAGATATTGAGTACCTGAAACAATCAGGATTGGTGACGAGGGTTGGTAATGAAAGAACAGGATATTGGGTAGTGCTTACGTAGTACAAACTAATGATCGGAAAAATACAATGATATAGAAAAAAGAATTATAATACATAGATAACCTTTGAAATAAAAAACATAGGCAATGAAAAAGCAAATACTATTATTCTTGGCTTTGATAATGAGCATGATGGCAACGGCACAAGTTACCATTCAGATGGAAAAAGAAGGCGGCGTTTACAAAGTGCCTTGCTCTGTTAATGGTGTGAAAATGAAGTTCATTTTTGATACAGGTGCAACTACTGTGAGTATGTCTCAAACAATGGCGCAGTTCTTATTGGATGGTGATTATCTTTCTGTGAGCGACATCAAAGGAGCTGGGAATGTGTTAATTATAGCGATTTAGCCATCTTTCATAATTTCATTGGAGAGATGGTTGAGATTATCGGGGCTGACATTGAAGAATTAGATTAAGTAAAACGACAATACACTATGCTTCCACTAGTACAAAACGACCATTGGTTAGACCCCGTCAGCAAGGCGGTGGAGAAACGCCACAACCGCTTTGAAGAACGACTGCGCGGCATTGTCAGTCGCTACGGCAGTCTCAAGACTTTTGCTACGGCGCATCAGTTCTTAGGCTTCAACTACGACAAACGCCGCCACGGCTGGTGGTACCGCGAATGGGCTCCCGCCGCGCATTACCTCTCGCTGATGGGCGACTTCAACGACTGGAACCGCTATGAGTATCCTTTGGAATTGGCAGGCAACGGCCTTTGGGAGATCTTTCTTCCCGACAGCGAGTTTGTCGACCGCCTTGTGCATGGCAGCAAACTGAAGGTGTTGGTGCAGTCACAAATTGGGGAGCATGAGCGCATTCCAGTGTATATCAAACGCGTCATTCAGGACGAAGGCAACAAAGACTTTGCGGGTCAGTTTTGGAATCCGCCTACACCTTATATATATAAGCACACCGCGCCGCAACTGAAAAGCGAGCCGCTGCTGATTTACGAAGCACATGTCGGCATGGCACAGGAGGAGGAAAAGGTCGGAACCTACAAGGAGTTCACGCAAAATATTCTGCCGCGCATCAAGGCGGATGGCTACAACGCCATCCAACTCATGGCCATCGCCGAGCATCCGTATTATGGTTCGTTTGGCTACCATGTCTCTAATTTCTTCGCGCCGAGTTCGCGATTCGGTACGCCCGAAGAGCTGAAGGAGCTCATCGACACTGCGCATGGTATGGGTATGCTGGTCATCATGGACTTGGTGCACTCCCACACGGTGAAGAACATCCGCGAGGGCATAAACCTGTTCGATGGCTCTGATACTCAATACCTGCATGGCGGCGAACGCGGCAACCACAATCTCTGGGATTCCAAACTCTTCAACTACGGCAAAGAGGAAACACTACAATTCCTACTCTCCAATGTGCGGTACTGGTTGGAGGAGTTCCGTTTCGATGGCTTCCGTTTCGATGGTGTAACTTCCATGCTTTATCTCAACCATGGCATTGGGACGACTTTCGATGCACCCGAAAAATACTTCAATGACAATGTGGATGCCGACGCGGTGACTTATTTGCAGTTGGCCAATACACTGTGTCACGAGATGAATCCGAAAACTGTCACTATCGCGGAGGATGTCAGTGGTATGCCAGGTATTTGCAACCCGATTGCCGATGGCGGTATAGGTTTCGATTATCGTTTGGGCATGGGCGAGCCTGATTTCTGGATCAAGGTGCTGAAAGATGAGCCTGAGGAGCAGTGGAATATGAAGAACTTCTTCTTCACCATGACCAACCACCTGCCGCAGACAAAGACGGTGGCATACGCCGAGTCACACGACCAAGCTTTAGTGGGCGATAAAACCATTGCGTTCCGCTTGATGGACAGGGAGATGTACACCGCTATGAGTATGGATACACCTTCAATGACAGTTGACCGAGGCATTGCCCTGCACAAAATGATCCGACTCTTCACGCTCACCTTGGGCGGTGAAGCCTGGCTCAACTTCATGGGCAACGAGTTTGGCCATCCCGAATGGATCGACTTCCCACGCTTTGACAACGGCTGGAGCTACCAATACGCCCGTCGTCAGTGGTCGTTGGTGGACAATTCCAACCTAAAGTACCGCTTCATGGGTGCCTTCGATAAGGCCATGCTCGACTTTGTGAAACACCATCCGGTGATGCAGGCACCGCCCGCATGGATGCTCTATGCCGATGAAGAGAACAAGACCGTCGTGTACGAGCGCGGCAACCTCATCTTCGTCTTCAATTGGGGTCCGAAATCTATTCCCGATTACAAGATTCCCGTCAGAGAGACTGGTGACTACCGTATTCTCCTCACCAGCGACGACAAAGCCTTTGGTGGTTTCGGCAACATTGACACCAGCGTGAAGTTTCCTTCAGAAAAGAAAGAGGAAAACATTACGATGAAAATTTATAATGTGAGCCGTGTGGCGACGGTGTACGAACGAATACCGTGATTCATTTCGCAAATGATGGTAAAAAAATAGAGACGCAAAGTTTTTTGCGTCTCTATAAATAACTAGGTTTTAAATAATTAGAAGCTGTAATACAGTCTGATTTCAGGAGCGACCATCTCGCAGTTCAGGAAGAAGCCGTTGTGACCGCCATAGAAGCCATGGTCATAGCCGGCGAAACCAAAGCGGAAAGCAGCAGTGAATTTCTCGGTAGCTGCCCAGGCAATGCCGGGACGGAGACTCACAGCATAACCCGTCTTGTCAATCAGGCCGAAATCACCTGTCAAATCCATGAACAGGGAGAACTTCTTGCCGATGGTGCCGCCAATGTAACGAACGTAAGGCTCGAGGCTCAGTTCGTTAGTGGTAACAGTCTCGCCCAAAAGATCCTTGTCTTGGGTAAAGCCGTAGCTTGCGCCCAGAGCCACCGTCCAATGGTTGTTGATGTTGTAGCCAACTTCAGGTGAAATGGTAAAGTGGGTGTAATCTTGATAGATTTTGGCACCGACGCCACCACCAATCCAAGTTTGAGCATTGGCCGTGAAAATGCCTACAAAGGCAAGGGCCAGGACTAAGAATAACTTTTTCATTTTCAATTAGTTTTGATTAATAATTAAGTTAAAGATTTAGGTTCTGTTTGTTAAGATGTGGCAAAGATAGTAAATATATGTACCACGTTTGCATTTTACTTGGAAAAACTGTATCAAAGTAGCTTATTTCTCAATAAACGCTATAGTTTCTCCCTTCGTGACACGCTTGCCTTGTTCGGCCGTGGCCTCCACAATCTTGCCGGGCCACAAGGCATAGACAGGCTCCATGCCGTGCTCGCTGCTAATGGCACAGAGCAGGTCGCCTTCCTTGTAGACTTGACCAGGCGCGGGAGCGATGCTCTTGTCGTCGAAGTCGACTTCCCACATCACGATGCCACTCACAGGAGCGATAACAGGCTCGGCATTGGGATGACGCAAAGCGCGGAGGTCCGGGATTTTGGCTTCGCCTCCAGCCTTCTCGAACTTGGCCTTCATCTTGGCTTCCAGCTCTTGGTTGAAGCGGCGCTTGGCCTCGCCCGACTTGTACTCGCGGTATTGCTTCTCGTGCATGGCGAACTCAAACAGCTCTTCGTCGTCTTGTCCACGGTCCCAGCCTTCCTTCTTCATCTCCTCGATAAAATGTGGCAAGGCATCGGGGTAGTTGTCCTGCGGGTTGCCCGTGAAGAACTCCAAGCCTTTCTTCTTGGCCAATTCCACAATCTCGGGAGCCAAGGTACCCGGCAGCTTGCCTGCCTTGCCGAGGATCATATCCCATGCGGCGGGGTCGATGCTGGTCTCGTAACGAGGCTCGCCCTTGCTCAATGCAAAGAGGTTCATCAGGGCGATGTTCTTCGTGTATTGGCTGAAGGGTGTTACCAAGGGCGGGTTGCCAAGTTTTGGCCAGATGTCCTGCACCTCTTGGAAGAGTTCAACAAGCATTTCGTCTTCAGTCAAAGTAGGAAGACCTTGTTTCTCGCGGTTCATGTTGATGGCCGCGTGAACTGGTTTGAGGTCGGCCATAAGGGAGCCGAACATGCCACCAGGCAGGCCACTACCCAACATCAACGAGTTGATGTAGCGGTTGCGTGGGTCGATCCAGTAGCCGAGGAAGTCGTCCATAAAGCTTTGGGTCATGCTGCGGGCGGCCATATAGGTCTTCATGTCGATGTCCTTGACGAGGAAACCTGCATCTTTCAGCATGGCCTGCACGCTGATGACATCGGGGTGAACGGTACCCCAAGACAGCGGTTCCATAGCCACGTCGACATAGTCGCAACCGGCCTTGCACACTTCAAGCATTGAAGCCATCGAGAGACCCGGTGTGGTGTGACCGTGGTACTGCACCTTGATTTCAGGGTGCTGCGTCTTGATGTGGTTCACAATCTTGCCCAGCGATACGGGACGACCCACACCGGCCATGTCCTTCAGTGCGATTTCCTTGGCACCGGCAGCAATGAGTTCGTCAGCCATCTTGCAATAATACTCGGCGGTGTGCACCTGCGAGTAGGTGATGCTCATAGCAGCTTGCGAAATCATGCCAGCCTCATTCGCCCATTGGATGGACGGGATGATGTTGCGCACGTCGTTGAGGCCGCAGAAGATACGGGTGATGTCCACGCCCTGGGCTTTCTTCACCTTGTACATGAGTTGGCGCACGTCAGCAGGCACGGGGTTCATACGCAGCGCGTTGAGGGC
>Ga0265298_10004449_pt1 | contig 17913 bp, 14 predicted proteins | sample AusTroGonzalo_MG_3_FD_193486 | JGI IMG/M metagenome (GOLD analysis project Ga0265298, IMG submission 193486) | Bovine rumen microbial communities from tropical cattle in Woodstock, Queensland, Australia - Gonzalo_01 | ecosystem: Host-associated > Mammals > Digestive system > Stomach > Rumen ... | reverse complement strand
CCGAACGAGATACCGTTCTCAAGGATTTTCTGAAAATCATCTTCCATAATCATATATTCTTCTTTACTCCTTCCACCTGTGGTGACCTCTTGGCTCCCCTTCTGTACGGGAGGGGCAGGGGGTGGGGTTTAGTGATGGAACAGACGGACACCCGTGAACGTCATGGCGATGCCGTACTTGTCGCACGTCATGATGACATGGTCGTCGCGCACTGAGCCGCCAGCCTGGGCAATGAACTCCACACCGCTTTTGTGGGCGCGCTCAATGTTGTCGCCGAAGGGGAAGAATGCGTCACTGCCCAGAGCCACCTTCGTGTTCTTGGCAATCCACTCCTTCTTCTCTGCCAGCGTCAGCACCTCAGGCTGCTCAGTGAAGAACTGCTGCCAGGCTCCGTCGCGCAGCACGTCGTCGTGCTCGTCCTCAGAGATATACACGTCGATGGTGTTGTCGCGGTCGGCACGGCGGATACCCTCCTTGAAGGGCAGGGCCATTACCTTCGGGTGCTGGCGCAGCCACCAGATGTCCGCCTTGTTACCGGCTAGACGCGTACAGTGGATACGGCTTTGCTGTCCGGCACCGATGCCGATGGCCTGACCGTCCTTGACGTAGCACACGGAGTTCGACTGCGTGTACTTCAGCGTGATGAGGGCGATAATCAGGTCGCGCTTGGCCTCTGCTGTAAAGGTCTTGTTCTGTGTGGGGATATTTTCGAACAGTGCGGGATCGTCGAGCTTAATCTCGTTGCGGCCCTGCTCGAAGGTGACGCCGAAGCACTGCTTGGTCTCAATGGGAGCGGGCTTGTAGTTGGCATCAATCTTGATGACGTTATATGTGCCCTTGCGCTTGTCCTTCAGAATCTCGATGGCCTCGGGCGTGTAGTCGGGGGCGATGACGCCGTCGCTCACCTCACGCTTCAGCAGCAGGGCTGTCGTGGCATCGCAGGTGTCGCTCAGGGCTACGAAGTCGCCATAGCTTGACATGCGGTCGGCACCGCGAGCACGGGCATAGGCACAGGCGATGGGGCTTTCGTCCAGGCCCTTCACGTCGTCGACGAAGTAGATTTTCTTCAGCGTGTCGCTCAAGGGCAGGCCGACGGCAGCACCGGCGGGTGACACGTGCTTGAACGAGGCAGCAGCGGCCAGACCGGTGGCGGCCTTCAGCTCCTTCACCAACTGCCAGGCGTTCAGGGCGTCGAGGAAGTTGATGTAGCCGGGACGGCCGTTAATGACTTCGATGGGTAACTCTGAGCCGTCCTGCATGAAGATGCGAGAGGGCTTCTGGTTCGGATTGCATCCGTACTTCAGTGCTAATTCTTTCATTATTATATAGTGTTTATTTCTTTCGTTTGCAAAGGTAGTGCAATTCGGCTAAATCACCAAGGAAAATAAAACAAAAAAGAGGCTCGAAAGCCTCTTTTTTATTCAGCTGAGATGTTTCCGCTGCGCTTCTCCTTAATGCGGGCAGCCTTACCAGTGAGCTTGCGCAGATAGTAAAGCTTAGCGCGGCGAACCTTACCAACCTTGTTCACTTCGATAGAGTCGATGTTCGGTGACTCGATGGGGAAGATACGCTCAACACCCACGGTGCCTGACATCTTGCGAACGGTGAAACGCTTTTTGTCACCATGGCCTACGATCTTGATGACCACACCACGGTAGAGCTGGATGCGCTCCTTTGAACCCTCGATAATTTTGTAAGCGACAGTAATAGTGTCACCGGCCTTGAACTCCGGGAACTTTTTGCCGGTTGCAAATGCTTCTTCAGCAACTTTAATTAAATCCATTTTTACTTAAGTAATTAATTGGTTGTTGTATCGTTCCAACGCAACATAACAGGCCACTCGATGCTTCCTGCCAGCGATTACGCCGAAAAGCGGCTGCAAAGGTACGAATAAGTCAGCAAAAAACCAAATAAAAACGAAGATTTTATCTTTCAGGGGTTGCTTTTTCGTATTTTTTCCGTATATTTGCACCCTAAAATGATGACTATGAATAGAAAAGCACTCTTTTCCGGCCTCTTGATGGCCACAGTTCTCACGGCTTGCTCATCCCACTATCAGGTGGTCAGCATTGAGCGCAGCCGCATACTTGTCGATAACCGCTATGACCGCCAGCCTGATGCTGAGGCTGCAGCTTTCCTGGCTCCTTTCAAGCATCAGGTAGACAGCGTCATGGGTCCCGTTATGGGACGCTCGGCCCGTTACATGCAGGCCCAGCGTCCGGAGGGTACTCTCTCGAACCTTTTGGCAGATATTATGGTATGGGGTGCCAAGGACTATAACGAGCAGCCCGACTTCGGCGTCTATAACATGGGGGGCGTGCGTGCCGACCTGCCCAAAGGCATCGTTACCTATGGCAACATCCTCGACATAGCCCCGTTTGAGAACAAGATTGCCTTCGGTACGCTGAGCGGTGCCGAGGTGCTCGAGCTTTTCAGCGAGATGGCTGCCTCTGGTGGCGAGGGCGTCAGCAGCAGCGTGCGTATGGTGATTACGAAGGACGGCAAGCTGGTGAGCGCCACGATAAACGGTGAGCCCATTGACCCGGCACGCGATTACCGTTTCGCGACCATCGACTACCTGCTGGGTGGTACTGACAAGATGACCACCTTCAAGAAGTGCCGTAACATCAACTCGCCTCAGGGTAAGGAGCACAACTCGCGCTTCATTATTATGAACTATTTTAAGGAGAAAGCGGCTCAGGGCCAGGAGGTTGACGCCCAGATTGAAGGACGCATAACGGTAAAAGAGTAAAAATGTAAAAAACAGAGAGATTATGAAAAAGACAGGTTATGTATATAATAAGGTACTAAAGTGGCTGGTTTTCTTTTTACCCTTTTACCTTTTTACTTTCTTACCTTCAACTGCTTCGGCCAAGAAGCAGAAGCAACTCGTTATCCTGCACACCAATGACACCCACAGTACGATTTTGCCCGTCAGTTCACAGATTGACACGATGCGCAACGACCGTGGTGGTTTCCTGCGCCGCATCGCCATGCTGCGCGAGGAGCGTGCCAAGAATCCCGGTCTGCTGCTTTTCGACAGTGGTGACTTCTCGCAGGGTTCTGCCTACTACACCATGTTCAAGGGCGATGTCGAAGTGGGGCTGATGAACCGTATGGGCTACGATGCCGTGACCATCGGCAACCACGAGTTCGACTTCGGACTTGAGAATATGGCGCGCCTTTTCCGCATGGCCAATTTCCCCATCGTCTGCACCAACTACGACTTCACCGGCACCGCCTGCGAGGGGCTTGTCAAACCTTATATTATCCTGAAACGCAACGGCGTGAAGATAGGCGTCTTTGCCATCTGCCCCAAGATGGAAGGCCTTGTCTCTGCCAAGAACTGTGTCGGCGTGAAGTATCTGGATGCTGCCAAGGTGGCGCTTGAGACGGCTACCATGCTGAAGAAGCAGGAGAAGTGCGATGTCGTCATCTGTCTGTCGCATCTTGGCTGGATGAGTAACCGTCAGCCCGACGACAACTCCGTTATTCCCGAGACACGTAATATCGACGTCGTGCTGGGTGGTCACACGCATACCTACTTTGAAGAGTTACAGTACCTCACCGACCTCGATGGCCGTAGCGTACCCAACGACCAGAACGGCAAGCATGCCGTCTTTGTAGGTAAGCTCCTACTCAATCTGAAATAAGCTATGAAGATTGTTGTTCTTGACGGCTATTCGGCCAATCCAGGCGACCTCTCGTGGAAGGCGCTGGAACAGTATGGCGAGCTGACGGTCTATGACCGCACGAAGCCCAGTGAAACCGTAGAGAGGGCTGCCGACGCAGACATCGTGCTGACCAACAAGGTGATTCTTGGTCGTGACGAAATCTGCCAGTTGCCCCAGCTCAAGTATATAGGTGTGCTGGCTACGGGTTATAATGTGGTGGACACTGAGGCTGCCCACCAGCGTGGCATCATCGTAACCAACGTTCCTGCCTATAGCACTGAGAGTGTGGCGCAGATGGTGTTTGCCCACCTGCTGACGGTGACCAACCGCACGGAGCATTATGCCATTCAGAATCGCGAGGGCCGATGGAGCAAGAATCCAGACTTCTGCTATTGGGACGAACCACTGACCGAGTTGGCTGGCAAGACCTTCGGCATTGTCGGACTGGGTAATATCGGCAAGCGCGTAGCACAGATAGCCCTAGCCTTTGGCATGAAGGTGAAAGCCGTGACCAGCAAAGCGGCCGGCAGCCTGCCAGATGGCGTTGAGAAGGCTCTGCTTGATGAGCTGCTGGCGACCAGCGATGTGCTCTCGCTGCATTGTCCGCTGACCGACACCACGCGCCATCTTGTTAATGCTGAGACACTGTCGAAGATGAAACCCACGGCCATCGTCATCAATACAGGCCGAGGTCCCTTGGTGGACGACCAGGCTGTGGCCGATGCCCTGCAAGAGGGACGCCTGCAGGCTTTCTGTGCCGATGTGCTGACCACAGAGCCGCCCAGTGCCGATAATCCGCTGTTGACCCAGCCGCATGCTTATATCACGCCCCACATTGCCTGGGCATCAACCGAGGCCCGTGTCCGCCTGCTTCAGATAGCTATAGATAATGTTCGCGCATTCGTGAGCGGAAAGCCACAGAACGTCGTCTGAATTCCCCGTACAAGAAGCAAACACATGGAAATCATTGAACAGCAGATAGTGGGGAAGGACCCGCGTAAGGGGTGTGAGGACGGACTGGTTGTGACGCCCGACTTTATCGCTGTCATCGACGGCAGCACGTCGAAGTCGGAATATCGCCACTCCATGTGGCGCTCCAACGGACGGCAGGCCATGAAGATTGTGGCACGTTACATCAGTCGCATGCCGGCCAAGACCACCAGCGAACAGTTCCTGACGGGTGTCACCGCTGCTGTGCGCCGTCACTACAAAAAGTCGATGCTCCCGAGGTTGCAGGAACATCCCGAGGACCGCCTGACCTGTTCGGTGGCGGTCTATAGCCGCTTGTGCCGCGAGGTGTGGATGGTGGGCGACTGCCAGTGCCTCATCGGCGATGAGTTCTACGACAATCCCAAGCCCTACGAGGCAGAGCTGGCGGCGATGCGTGCCGAGGAGGTGCGACGGTTGCTGGCTCAGGGTGTGACGCAGGATGAGTTGCTGCGCAACGACACCGCCCGGCCTGTTATCATTCCCCGTATGCTGGAGACTATGCGCCAACAGAACATCGGCTACAGCGTGGTCGACGGTTTCCACATTCCCCGTCAGCATGTGCGCATCATTACCCTCGACTTCCGTCCGTGGAACATCGTGATGGCCACCGACGGCTATCCCTTCCTTTGTCCGACACTGGCCGAGAGCGAAAGTCGCTTGAGCCGTCAGCGCGCCGAAGACCCCCTGAATATCGGCATGTTCCAGGCCACGAAGGCTTTCCATCCCGACAACGAGAGTTTCGACGACCGTACCTACATCCGCTTCCGCGTGTAAGACGGAGGAAGTATAAAATGGCGTAGAAAAATACAAAAAAAGAATCACGGGTGTAGCCCGTGATTCTTTTCTTTTTTTGAGTCTGTTAATTTTAGAAATCTTCGTCGACCCCAAAGAAGCCACGTGAGGAGGGATTATTCGTCCCGTCATCAATACCGCCAAAGGTAACGCCTGGCAGCTGTTCACTGGTAACGGAGTCACTGGCAGCAATCATAGTTACCATCTGTATAGGCACGCACAATGTCTCAGGTTTCATATATGTCTTTTTCATTGTTCAGTCCTCCCTTTACTTTATGATTACCTTCTTACCGTTGCAGATATAAAGTCCCTTCTTTAAAGGCTTCTCTACACGCTGACCTTTGAGGTTGTAATATGACTTCAATTCTTCCATTCTTCCATCTTTCAATTCTACAACATTTGCTGTCTCGTCATTGAATGCCATTTGGATACGCGATGCTGAAACATCGGGAAGCAAATCTGTAAACCAGAAATATGCGCGATAGCCCTTCATGTGTTTCGTCTGGGCAGTAGCATACCACCATTTATTACCACTGAGGAACAGGCTGGCATCGTCTCCTTCGTAAGGAACAACGCAGTCTGCAACGTATGTGCCTGTAAAGCTACCCCATACCACGCGTTTCTTACCAGTCAGTCCATTGTCATATTCTACGCAGGGTTCCTCTTCTGGATCTATCGTCACATTGTCAGCAGTAAACTCGCTAATCGCGTTGCTCACTTTGATGACGTAAGGATGATTAGCTTCAATGGCAGTCACCATATTGAAATTGACTGTAAGGCCAACAACATTCTCACCTGTATCCTCCACAGTATCATAGCTCGTAAAGTCAGCCAGTTGTACATCGTCGCCAAAGGCAGCCTTTACCTGTGTGGCCGACATAGCGAACGGCAGGCAGATGGTGCTCCACTCATTGGCGTTAATGGTACGCTTTACACGGACATCGACGCCGTTAGCGGATTCAGGAGCCGTTGTTGACGTCTCATCGAGTACGACGCGTCCGTCGGCAGGTCCAGTCACTGTCACCGATGTCTCTATCTCGTCCGTTGTATAGTAGTTGTTGATGTCCGTTTCTGTCAGTTTCATGTTTCTCAGATAGATGGGATAATTGTCTGCCTCGACATCTGCCGCCACGCTGATGGTCAGTGTCGCTATCTCGCCGTCATTACCCGTAAACGTCTCGTCGTACTGCGAGCCGCAGAGGAAGCGGATAGCGCCGTCGGGCTGTTCGCTCATCGTCAGCGTGTGCTGGTCGCCGGAAGGTTTGCGACCGTTGTTCAGCGAACAGACAATACGGTTGTTGCCATCCTTCTTGGCTGTGATACCCTCAGGCAGGTACAGGTCGAACTGGAAGCCGCGGATGCCCACCGTGTTCTTCATCTTGACAGACACCTGCGTCTCGCTGTTCGACGTGGTCTCGAACGGTGTGATGTAGACAATGTTGTTCAACGCGCTTACATCGGTATTTGCACGCTTCTGCCATCTACGCGAGGCGTTTGCCGTCTGACCATAGATGTTGTTATACAGTATGAGGTTAGCCACGCCGATGTAGTCGCTCACGTCAACCAGATTGTCCTTGTTCACATCCGCGGCTTCAGCTGTTATGCCTGTTTGAGGAGTACCTAAGATATAGTTAGCCACACCAATGTAGTCGCTGACATCTATTACACCGTCACCGCTGAGGTCACCATCTATGTAGTTCTGCACCGTTAACGTGGCTATGATGCCATCGGTGAGATAGCTATTATTGATATTTGTCTCCGTCAGCTTGATGTTTCTCAGAATAAGAGGATAGCTTCCCTCACCTGCCATATTTTTGGCTATTGCCAACCGTATGGTAGCAATCTCACCATCATTGCCGGTAAAGCAGTCATTATTCTGAGAACCACAGAGAAATCGGATGGAACCGTCTGTCTGTTTGTTAACTGTCAATGTGTGGCCGTCGCCTTCTGGTAGACGGTCGGACGTCAGACTGGCCATAATTTTTCCGTTACTGTCCGTCACAGTGTTAACGCCCTCGGGCAGATACAGGTCGAACTGGAAGCCACGTATCTGGGCAACGTTTTTCATATTGATGGCAAGCGACAATTCGGAACCCATCTTGACCTCTGTATTGTTAATATAAATCACATTGTCAACTTGCGTAATGTCAGTATCGAATATCGGATCAGAATTCTTGGTAAAGAAACCTACAATGGTGATGTCGCGAGCGGGCATCATCTCAGGTATATAACCCCACCCAGAGAACGTGTAACCTTCTTTCTCTGGCTCTGCCTCAGGAGTGATAGTAGTACCATACTTCTTATCATATACCTCATACTCTTCACCATCAACCATATAAGTCAACTTGAACCAGAGGTCGGCTTCCGACTCTTCCTGAACAAAGAAGAAATCCTTCCATTGGTCTGCTACATAATAGGTGCTGACGCCACCAGACGGCACCCTCAGTGTGCAGTCCCATTTGTTGATATCGTCAAGAGCCTGCGTGCCACAGGTGGGCGGTGTCGTAGCGTGGCTGATAATCTGTGTCACAGCCGTACAGTCAGAAAAAGCCTCCTTGCCTATTGTTCCCAAGGCAGATCCAAAGGCAAAGTACTCCAGGCTCGAGCAGCCCGAGAAAGCCCAGTCGCCTATGCTCTCTACACCGTCTCCGATGCTAATCTTCTTCAAGTTGGTGCAACCATAGAACTCATTATCAGGAATCTCCGTCTCCTTGTCAGTTATTACCACCGACCGCAGCGAGGTGTTGCGGTAGAACGGCGAGTAGCCATAGCTGCTAGATGTTGAGTAGGAAATGTCACCACCAATATAGACGGAATCCAAGGGACAGTCAGAGAACAGAGGATTTCCATAATTGTTAGTATTCTTTTTGTTGGAACCGAAATTCAGTGTAGTCTCGCGGTCTTCTATGATGACAGTCTTCAGCCCACAGCACTGATAGAACACAGAGTTCTTAATATCAGTCACCGAACGTGGAATATTGATGACAGGCAACGTTATGCAGCCTGAGAATGCGTACGTATTGATAGTGGCCACATTACTTCCAATCTGCATATCCTCCAGCTTTGAGCATCCCGAGAACGTATAGGTTTCTATGCTCTTTACGCCCGTCCCCATCCTTACTTTCGTCATTGCCGAACAGTTACTGAAAGCATATTGTCCTATTGTTCTTACCGCATTAGGAATCGTTATCTCTTTCAATGACGAACAATTAGAGAAAGACCCAGTGCCAAGCGACGTAACCTCTTCACCCAAAGTTACAGATTCCAACGCTGTACAACCAGAGAACTCATGGTCTCCCACGTCCCCTTTACTCACAACCGACCGTAGTGTTGTATTTTGGTAGAACGGTGAGTAGCCATAACTGCCACTCGTATTGTAGCTGATATTGCCGCCGATATAGACGGAGTCCAAAGGGCAACTGGAAAACAACGGATTTCCATATGACGTAGTAGCAGAACTATTGGAACCTAAGTTTAATATCTCCTTGCGGTCTTCTATTATGACATTTTGTAAACAAGAACATTTGTAGAAAACGCTGTTCCTGATATCTGTCACCGCCTGTGGTATGCGTATTTTTGGCAAAGACGTACAGCTGGAGAACGCATATGTATTGATGGTTGTCACATTGGTACCAATCTGCATATTTGTCAATTTTGAGCAGCCGGCAAAAGTATAAGTCTCAATACTCTTAATACCTGTTCCAATCTTTACTTTCGTCATTGATGAACAATTTTGGAAAGCATGTTCTCCTATTGCTTGCATCGCGTTGGGAATTGTAATTTCTTTCAATGACGAACAATTCTCGAAAGAGTGATTGCCAAGCGACGTAACCTCTTCACCCAAAGTTGCAGTCTCCAACGTAGTACAATCAGAGAAAGCATAGCTTCCCACGTCACCAGTATTCTTGACCTCCGCATTACTCATGTTTGTACAACCAGAGAATGCATAGTTTCCCACTTTTCCCACATTCTTAACCACCGCATTGCTCATGTTAACGCAGCCAAAGAAAGCGTAGTCACCAATATTTCCGTCAAAAGACAAATCTACATCATCAACAAACGGGTTTCTATAGAAAGCATAAGGTAGAATCTGCTTTACGGTCAGCGTAATGCCTCTACTTGTCACCGTCTTCCCAATATGGACATTCTCTGCAGCAACATCGTAGCGGCAATCAATAGCCTCGCAAGTTCGCTCTGATGGACTGATCGGCACATATATCACTCCACCAACCTCGAACATCGAACTAAGAAAACTATATTCTGTTTTATTATGTAGGTCCGTATAGAGATTGTTTGCCACGTAGTTCATGGTTCCTGCAGCATTCATATATCCACTTGGCGGTGTATTTGCCAACCAAAAAATCTTGGCTGGTGTATGTTGGGAGAAAACATTAATACCAATGTTTAACACTCCTGCACCAATGGTAACGCTTTCTAAATTTGTGCAGTAAGAGAAAGCATTGCTTCCAATACTCGTCACGGATTTGGGAATGGTCACGCTCATAAGACAGGAGCAGCTGCTGAACGCATGCTCACCGATGCTTATCACAGAACTGGGGATGGTCAAGCTCATAAGACTAGAACAGCCTGAGAACGCACGGTCACCGATGCTTGTCACAGAACTGGGAATGAATACACTTGTCAAACTAGAGCAGTTCTGAAACACATATTCGTCTATACTCGTCACAAAGTTCGGAATGTTCACGCCTGTTAGTCCAGTACAACCAGAGAATGCAAGGCGACCGATACTCGTCACGGAGTTCGGAATGTTCACGCCTGTTAGTCCAGTACAACCAGAGAATGCAAGGCGACCGATACTCGTCACGGAGTTCGGAATGGTAATGCTAGTTAGGCCTGAACAGTTTCTGAACGCAGAGTTGCCGATACTCGTCACAGGATAAGTATTTCCATTGTAAGTAACCGACTCCGGGATGACTACACTACCCGAATATTCGTTTGAGTAGGAATCAGAAGAACTACCTGCATAACTAACGGCCAATTCCGTATTGTTATTCATCCAAACGTAATAGATGGTTACACCATCCGAATTCGCCACTTCAATATCGTGCGCGAATGTTTCAAGGCTCATCATGCAAATAAGCAGTGAGAGCAATAAGGTTAATCTACATTGTTTCATAAAGTATCATTTTTTCTTGATTATTTCTGTGTCTCATATACGCACAAAGAGTGTGAGCCTTCTTGCATTCTTTGCTAGAAGGTTCTGGAATACCTGTGTACGTCAGAATGAAAATCAGCTCACACCTGCAGGGATATATGTGAGCCTACTCCATAGCGGAGTGAGCAGTATATATGCTACTGCAGGAGAAGCAGCTTTCAGACTTCTCGCCCGTACACATGAATTTTCCAGATTCTCTAGCGGGTCAAAGCTTAATCGCTCTCCTCAATGTACGTCGCCGTTTTCTCTCAGCGACGGGACAAAGATAAAGATTATTTTTGAAACTTCCAAGAAAAAGCACAAAAAAAACTCCGAAGCGGCAGGCTTCGGAGGGTATGGTGGAGTTTTTTATTTGTCGTTATAATGTTCAACCTTATATATCATAGACTGTCGAAATATTGCAGCATCTCTTCTGGCGTGCTGCACGAAATGGTTTCGCCATTTGTGTACTCCTTTCGCGCTTTATCCTCCAATGTCACAATCATTTGAGGTGTATGCGATACTTGTGTTGTCACTGCCATAATTATAATCTCTATATTGTAGATGTTATTTTTATTTTCTTCGGCAAAGATAGGCATTATTCCTGAAACTTCCAAGAAAAAGCAGAAAAAACTCTGGAGCGGAGGGCTTCGGAGATGTTTAAGTATACGAGTCTCGATGGAAAGTCGTGCTCTGACGGTTGAATTCTCGAGAGAATTCAGAGCAAACTCCATGAGTATTGAGAGGCGCGCCGTTGCTTTTGGAAAATACCTGTGGGGTATTGTCGCTTACTCGAAGTAGAAGGTGAGGACAATCATCTTGCTGCGACCGGGGGTGACGGACTGGGCGTAGACGCGCTTGTTGACGTCCTGAAGCTCGTCGGTATGGCGGTAGTCGATGGCATCGGTGAGGCTGTAGCAGAACTTCAGCTCGGGAATGAGCTTGAAGAAGGGGAGATAGAAGTCGCAGCCCAGGCCTATCTCGGCCATCACGTCGTAGCGCTTCAGCTGTATGAACTCCTGCTCCTTGCCCGAGAGGTTGACCATAGGGCTGAGGCCGCCGATGATGTAGGGACGGTAGTTGTTGAAGCGCTCGGCGCTGAACTTGAGGTCGATGGGGCAGGAGATGTAGGTGTTCTTGAGGTCCTGTGTGCTGAGTTGCGGCTGACCGTAGTCGTCGAGCTTGTTGAGATTGCGGAACGTGAGGTGCTTGGCACCGAAGTGCATGGTGGGCGAGAGGCGCAGGTTGATGTGCTTGGAGAGGCGCCAGTCGGCCAGCACGCCGACGCTGAAGCCTGGGTCCCAGGTGTCCTGGTCGCAGAGGATGGTCTCGGTGGTGGTGCCGTCTTCGCCCACGATGGTCTGGGGGCCGACGTTCTGGAACTCGATGTCCTGTGTGTTGAAGCCGACGCTGATGCCGAAGTGCATGGGGCGCAGGTCAATGTAGGGCTTGTTCTGCGGCTTGCGCTCCTGGGCTGTCGTGGCGACGGCGAGGGCGAGGATATATAATAAGGTGAAGTATCTTTTCATCATCATAATAACGCGAAAACACGGCAGGTTATTATGTCAGAATCTATTTCGACAATATATAAATTGAATGCCGGCAAGAAAAAAGAATACCTAATGTTTGGTATTTGTCGGAAAAAGTTTGTACCTTTGCGTCATCAAAATTAAGTATTAACACATTTAATTTAACTACGAATTATGGCATATGTAATTAGTGACGACTGCATCGCATGTGGAACATGTGCAGGTGAGTGCCCCGTAGAGGCAATCTCTGAGGGCGAAAAGTATGTAATTGACGCTGACGCTTGCACAGAGTGCGGTACTTGCGCTTCTGTCTGCCCGTCAGAGGCAATCAGCCTTCCGGCTTAATTCATCAAGAATTTAGCTTCATAAAACCAGCAAAGGGGTCGTCCGTCAGGATGGCCCCTCTTTTTGTGTGTATCTTGTGACGATATGAAAAAGACAGTCGGCAATAGCGCTGGGCCACTGCCGACTGTCGTATGGTTGTGATGTGTGCTGCTTACTTCAGGTTCAGCACCATCTTGGCAATCTCGTTCTCGGGATCGATGTTCTGCAGCTTCTGGGCAATAGTCTTGGCTGTGGCAGCGTCGTCCTTGATGTTGAGATAGTAGTTGATGAGGTAGCGGTAGCCCTCGATGAGACGGGTGACGTCGGTCTTCTCCTTCTCGGCCTTGGCCTCGATGAGAGAGACGAGCTTCTCGTAGTGGGGCTTAGCCAGCTCCTGCTTCGACTCGGGGTCCATGTACATGCCGATGCGGGCACGCTGGAAGGCGATGAAGTCGTCGATGTCGGCATACTTCGTCTGCATGTTGCTGTAGATGTCGTCGGCCTTCTTGAAGGTCTCGTTCTTGGCGTCACCGTCGAGGGTGTTGGCGTGCTGGACGTGCAGCTGTGCGAAGCTGTGGTAGTCGCTTGCGCTGGCCTTGGTCACTTCGTTGAGGTACTGCTCATAGTACTTGATGGCATTGGGGTAGTCCTCCATGCCCTTGTAGGCATTGGCCAGGGTCTGGATGACACCGGCGCGCTTGTCCTTGTTGTCGAACTCCTGGTCGAGGGCCTTCTTGAACATCTCGATGGCCTCGTCGTGTTTCTTCAGACCGTTCAGGGCGTTGCCGTAGTAGACGTAATCCATGTAGGAGATGTTGGCAGAGTCGCTCTTGTTGAACAGCTTGTCGGCATACTCCAGGGCCTTGTCGAAGTTACCCTTCTCCGTGTTGCAGAACAGGGCCAGACGGTTCAGCGTAGAGTTACGGGGCTCCTTGCCGAGACCGAGCTCAGCCATCTGGATACCCTTGTCGTACTTCTGAGTCAGGTAGGCTGAGAAAGCGCTCTCGATGATGTCCATCTTCTCCAGCTTGTCGGCAGGCACCTTGTCGTAGGCGGCAATGGCCTCGTCGAAGTTGTTGGAGATGTACTGGATGTGACCGATGATAGCGTCGACGGGATAGTCGGGACGCTGTGCGCGCAGATCCTCGAGCTTGGCGATAGCACCGGCAGGGCTGATCTTGCGGTAAACGCTGGCATACTTACGGTAGGCATCGGGGTTCTTCGGATCGAAGTAGATAGCCTGCTCGAACTGTGCGGCAGCGGCGCCACCGTCCTCAGCGAGAGCGGCGAGGTCGCCCAGCATGATGTATGCGGGAGCAAAGTTCTTGTTTGCCTTCAGTGTGTACTCAGCGAAGACGCGTGCACGGGCTGTGTCCTTAGCCTCATAGAAAGCCTTCGAGAAGGCGATGAGGTTCTCGGCGTTCTTCTTGTTCTTCTTGTAGAAGTTGTTCAGCTGCTTGTCCATGTCGGCGGGCTTGCTGCTGATAATGTTCTTGACGGCATCGATGTCGGCCTTGGTACCGTCTTGGGCCGTGGCGGTAGCGCTGATACCCATCAGAGCTACACCAATCATTACATATTTCATCATTTTCATAGTCGTTTCTTTCTTTAAGTTAGACATATTGTTTACACTTGTATGACGCCCGCCTTCGGGAAAGGTCAAACGCCGTTAAAGATTATTCACTTTTTCCGTTGTCATCTATTTCGTGTTCACATATACTTCACGCACGTTCATGTTGGCCTGTATGGGCAGCAGTCCTGCGCGCAGGATGATGGTCTGTCCCTTGGGCAGGCGGCAGAAGTGGGCAAAGCTGGAGGGCACACCCGAGCGCGGCTCGTTGAGCAGGGCGTAGATGGTACGCACCAGTGGGTAGTTGCCGTTGTATAGATAGTACTGATAGGGCTGCCAGCTGTTTCTGACGGTAGCAGAGTCCAGTCGGCTGACCCTCATCACGGTAATGTTCTTGTTGAAGGTGACATTGGTGGTGTCACGTTTGTCGTTGAGCCAGTTGGAGCCGATGATGCCGATGGCATTCTCGTGCTTCTCGACCCAGTCAATGACCTCGGCGCTCTTCTTCACGGCACCGATGTTCTTGCTGTTGATGGGCTTGCCGCCCAGCAGGGAGTCGACACACCAGGTGACGGTGCTTGACTTCGGGTTGTCGAAGACGACGTCGATTTCGCCCAGGCGTGACTTGGGGTAGATGTCGTTCCAACGGGAGACTTCGCCGCTGAGGATGCGCTTGAAGTCCTTGATGGAGATGCAGGAGTCGGGATTGGCGTTGTTCACGATGATGGCCAGTCCGTCGTAGGCGATGGGAATGACACGCGGCATGAACTTGCGGTCTTTCAGGTTCTGAATCTCCTTGGGTGACAGGCTGCGCGCTGCAAAGGCCAGCCATGTCTCGTTCTTCATGAGTTTCGTGATGGCCTCCTCCTGGTCTGTATAGAGAGGACGGATGCTGTCGAGGGCTGTTGTGGCCATGAAGACTTCCAACTGCTCGTCGAGGATGGGGAAGAAACTCTCGTCGGCCGTGAAGATGGCGGCCGCCTTGTCATAGTCGTAGGATAAACTATTTTTAGGCTTGTTCCCACATGCGAGGAACAAGCCTAAAATAAGTGTTAATCCAATAAATTTGGATGCGTTCATTTTCATTTACTGCAGTCTGAAGGTTACAGGTACGGTGTACTTCACACGTACGGCCGAACCGTTCTGCTTACCAGGAATCCAGTGGGGCATGGACTTCACCACGCGCATAGCTTCCTTGTCGAGTGACGGGTCAACGGACTTAGCGACCTTCACGTCGGTGATAGAACCATCACGCTCAACCACGAACGTTACGATAACACGTCCCTGAATACCATTCTCCTCGGCTACTACCGGGTACTTGATATTCTTTGACAGATACTCGAACAGGGCGTTAGGACCACCGGGGAACTGAGGCATCTGCTCAACAACGTCGAACACCTTGGTCTCTTCTTCCTTCGGCTTCTCGTCCACCACTACTTCCTTAGCTTTCAGCACTTCACCTTCGGCTTCGTCGTTACCCTTAACGTCGAATGCACCGATGGCAGTGTTCGTCTTCGAGAGGTCGTCCTGTGACTTCAGCTCGTCCTCGGGCTTCACTTCATCGTCCTTCTTAATCTCAGGAGCGGTGAACTTCACTGAAGACTTAACCTTCTCAACGACTTTCTGCTCCATCTCGACCTTGACAGGCTCCTTACGCTCAACCTTTGCCTCCTTCTTCTGAGCGAGCTTAGAGAGCTCCACATCAGTCTCGATGGCCTGGTTCTGCTTGATAGCGTTCTGAATGGCCAAGTTGGCGTAGGCAATGGCGAAGATAAGGGCGATGCCTATCAACACCCAGAGAAGTGCCTTGACGTTACGCTTACCGGTCTCCTTACGAAGAACGTATGCGCCGTACTCTTTATTTTTTCCTTCAAAGACGAGGTCGACCCAGCTATTGTCAATTAGATCTACTTTTGCCATAGTCTATTTTCCTTTCTTTATTTGTCATTAGCGAATTTGATGCCCTTGAGTCCGAGAAGTTTCTCGTCGTCTTCGTTCACCTTGTCAATGACATATTTACCAATACTGCAAACCAACATCTCGTCAAGAGCCTGAACCATGTTGTCATAGTTAGACGTGTCAAGGGGCTTGATGATGACCGTCAAAGTCTGCATACCCTTTTCACCATACTCGGCAATGAACTCTTCACTCTTACCGTTACGGATGTCAGAGAGCATCTTATCGTAGTCCTCCTTCTTCATCTTGTCACCCAGCTGGGCTTTCTTCTCGTCCAGCTTCTTCTTGGCCATCATGACTTTGGCAACCGGGCTGAAGCCGTCCTCCGTGATGTGCTCGATGAGCAGCTTGCGGACGCCGTCCTTGCCCCAGGTTGTCTCTTTCAGACACTCAGGATTATCATACTCGGGAAGACCTTCCACGTAGTAGAGCTTGTCCTCGCCACCCAGATAGAGGGTGATGGTGTACGAAGCCTTCGTTACGGACTTGTCTTCCTTTTCCAGGTTCTGATCGTTGCTCGGCATCGTCAGCTGCATGGCCTGAGGCTTGCTCAGAGTCGTACAGAGCATGAAGAACGTGATCAGAAGCATCATCATGTCTACCATCGGCGTGAAGTTCACGCGGGTATCCATTTTCTTCTGCTTACTTGCTTTCTTTTTTGCCATAACTTAGATCTCCGCCTGTTTTTTAGTATCAAGATTAGTAATGAGCTGGTAACGGTTCTCGTTCATGTCCTGCAGCTCCGACATCATCTTCTTAATCACAGCATAAGAAGTCTTGGCGTCGGCCTTGATGGCCAGACGGATATCGGGGTTGGCGTCACGAGCGGCCGAAACCCACTCCTGGAACTCACTCTTTCCACCTTCGATGCTATCGAGGGGGATAGACAGCTTCTGAATCTCCTCACCCATCTTCTCTGTGTCGAGGTTGAGGTAGTCGGCAAACAGTGCCATAGGCGCACCGATCATAGCATCTTCCTTGAAGTGCTTGAGCTGGGTGCTGTTCAGCTGGACGCCGAACTTGTCGGTCACTGTCTCCATCATGGCGACCATCGTGTTCTTGTTCTCAGAGCCCACGTAGATGTTGCCCTCTGGCGAAACCAGGATGTTGAGCACATCGTTCTCGGGCACCTTGACCTCGGACACGGAGCTCGGGGTGTTGACCTTGACAGGCTCTGGCGTCAGGAATGTTGATGTCAACATGAAGAAGCAGAGCAACAAGGTCATCACGTCCGACATAGGCGTCATGTCGATCCAGATGTCTTTTTTCTCAATTTTAATTTTACCCATAATTTACGAAGGAATTAAAAGGTAAAACAAATTATGCCTCGACGTGATTAGAATCGTATGTAGCAGCGATAGTGTAACCAACCTCGTCAAGAGCGAACGTCAGCTTGTCGATCTTGTTTGAGAAGTAGTTGTAAACAACGGTAGCAACCCAAGAAGTCAAGATACCAGAAGCCGTGTTAACCAGAGCCTCAGAAATACCGGCAGACAGAGCCATAGAGTCAGCACCACCACCTGCAGACAGAGCCTGGAACGAACCGATCATACCGAGCACAGTACCGAACAGAGCGGTCAGGGTACCCAGAGATACGATGGTAGCAACCATCGGGAGGTTCATGGTCAGAGTAGGCATCTCCAGCTGAGTAGCCTCCTCGTGAGCCTGCTGAATCTTAGAGATCTTCTGTGACTTCTTCAGAGTGCTGTCGCTCTCAACGGTCTCGTACATCTTGATAGATGCCATAACGACGTTAGCAACTGAACCCTGCATCTTGTTGCACAGATCCTTAGCCTTAGCGAAGTCCTGAGCCTTGATGGCTTCCTTCACCTGAGCAGTGAACTTGGCGAGGTTGATCTTACCAGAAGCGCTCTTGATAGCGAAGAAACGCTCAACGCCGAGCACGATAACTGAGAGCAACAG
>Ga0265298_10004448_pt1 | contig 17914 bp, 16 predicted proteins | sample AusTroGonzalo_MG_3_FD_193486 | JGI IMG/M metagenome (GOLD analysis project Ga0265298, IMG submission 193486) | Bovine rumen microbial communities from tropical cattle in Woodstock, Queensland, Australia - Gonzalo_01 | ecosystem: Host-associated > Mammals > Digestive system > Stomach > Rumen ... | reverse complement strand
TACAACGATGATTTCGTCGGCGATATCCTTCACAGAATCAAGGCATTGCCCTATCTTCTGCTCTTCGTTGAAGGTGATGATGACGACCGATAGCGTGTTCATGCGTTCAAATTTTGCGCAAAAGTAGGCTTTTTTTCTTATTTTTGTGGACTTTTCGCGAGACTTTATGTCTGAACACTGGGAAATATACGCCGACTGGAATCCATGGCACGGTTGTACCAAAATTAGCCCTGGATGCAAGTATTGCTATGTGTATCGTCAGGACGAGATGTACGGTAGTGAGATATCGAGTAGCGAGTGCAGAAAGACAGGCAACTTCAACCTTCCGATAAAAAAGAAACGTGACAAGTCGTGGAAGATTGAGAGCGGCAAGTTGGTGTTCACTTGCTTCACTTCTGATTTCCTTTTGAAAGATGCAGACGAATGGCGTCCGGAATGTTGGCGGATGATGAAGCAGCGAAGCGACCTTTGGTTCTTCTTTTTCACCAAACGCATCGACCGTTTCATGGAGTGTGTGCCCGACGACTGGGGCGATGGTTACGACAATGTCATCGTGGGCTGCACGGTGGAGAATCAGGAGATGGCGGATTATCGTTTGCCCATTTTCTTGTCGCTTCCCATCAAGCACAAGAGCATTATTGCTTCTCCATTGATTACTGCTATGGATCTTACCCCTTATCTCAATGAAACGATAGATGAAGTGTCGGTGGGCGGGGAGTCAGGAGTCGATGCAAGACCTTGCAACTACGACTGGGTACTTGCTCTTCGCGAGCAATGTGTCGCAAAAGATGTCGCCTTCCGCTTTCATCAGACGGGTGCCTATTTCATCAAGGATGGAAAGATGTTTCGTGTGCCACGGTGCTACCAGTTGAGTCAGGCTCACAAAGCAAACATTGACTACAAAATAGGCAAGTATCTTGTGCCCGAAACGGTAAAGTTCGAATGGAAAGACAGCGACTATCACGATTGACTATGGTGACAAATATCTTTACGAAGTTCCAACCAAATCCACCAAAAAACACATAGATTTGGTTGAAAGTAACGCAAAAATCGCATTAGTTTCAACCAAATCTCATTAAAAAAGGGTAGATTTGGTTGGAAGTAATGAAATTTTCTGTATTTTTGCACGGAAAATCAAAGCATTATCATTATGCTCATTGGAAGAAATGAAGAACAGCGGCTTTTGCAGTCGCTGCTGGAATCGGACAAGTCGGAATTTGTGGCCGTTTATGGTCGCCGCCGCGTGGGAAAAACCTATTTGGTGCGTGAGGCGTTCAACTATAAGTTCGCCTTTCAACACGCTGGTATTCAGGATGCCACGATGAAGGAACAGTTGGAAGAATTCCATCATTCGCTCCTGTTGGCAGGCGTGAAAGGAAGCAAGAAGCCGTGCAATTGGTCGCAGGCCTTTTTCATGTTGGGGCAGCATTTGGCCGCGTTGCCTGAAGGGAAAAAAGTGGTCTTCATTGACGAATTGCCGTGGTTAGACACCCCTTGCTCCAAGTTCGTGACCGCTTTGGACCATTTTTGGAACGGCTGGGCTTCGGCGCTGAAAGACATCGTTTTGGTGGTTTGCGGAAGTGCTACTTCATGGATTATTGACAACATAGTGATGAACTACGGCGGGTTGCACAATCGGCTGACGCGCCAAATTTACGTTGAGCCTTTCACCTTGCATGAGTGCGAGTTGTACGCCCGATCGAAGCGGTTGGGCATGAACCGGCGCAACATCCTTGAGACTTACATGGTCATGGGCGGCATCCCATTCTATTGGGACTTCCTGCAAAAGGAACTTTCGTGGGCGCAGAACATCGACCGAATGTTTTTCCACAGAAACGGCGAAATGCGCCGTGAGTTCAATGCACTTTATTCTTCGCTGTTTCGCCACCCGCAGGCCTATATCGATGTGGTGACCGCATTGGGCACCAAAAAGGCAGGCATGACTCGGACGGAAATCATTGAAGCCTTGGGAGAGAACAATGGCGGCACCTTGACGAAAATCCTCACCGAACTTGAAGAGTGCGACTTTATCCGCTCTTACAACGCCTTGGGAAAGATGAAAAAGGAGACTGTCTATCAACTTATTGACAATTTTACGCTGTTCTATTTCAAGTTCATGGCAGGGAAAGACATCAACGACAAAAACTATTGGTCGTCCATCCTGAAACAACCCATCTACAACACTTGGAGCGGATTGGCCTTTGAGCGTGTTTGTTTCCAGCATATCGACCAAATCAAGAAAGCTTTGGGCATTGCGGGCGTGGTCAGCAATGTGCATTCGTGGACTTATCGCCCGAAAAACAAACAAGAAACGGGTGTGCAAATCGACATGCTCATCGACCGCGACGACAATGTCATCAATTTATGCGAGATGAAGTTTGCCAAGGACGAATACGAAATCACCGCTGCCTATGATGCGGAGATGCGCCGCAAAACACGCATCTTTGAAAGCAAAACGAGTACGCGCAAAGCCGTCACCATAGTGATGATTACCTCTTACGGATTGGTGCGCAACGAATGGGCCAACGACATTCAACGACAGGTGGTGATGGATGATTTGTTTGAGGCGTAATTTATCAAGAGAGAACTATGGATATGGGAAAAGAACTATCCGAAATGACCTTGGAAGAACTATGGGAACTATTCCCCATATTTCTCATTGAGCCCGATGAAAAGTGGATTGGATATTACGACGAGATAGCGTCTTTTCTACAAAAGGCATTAAATGACTATTCTATTGAAAGGATTAGCCATATCGGCAGCACGGCGATAAAAGGGATATGGGCGAAAGACATTGTTGACGTGCTAATTGAAATACCATATAACCAAGATATTGAAGCAGTGGCATATACGATGGAACGGAATGGTTTTATCAGAATGTCCACCGAGAAAAATAGGATTTCATTCAACAAGGGATATACGAAGGACGGGTTTGCAGATAAAGTATATCACGCCCATCTCAGATATGTGGGTGACAATGACGAACTGTATTTTAGGGATTATCTGAACGAGCATCCGCAAATTGCGAAAGAGTATGAAACACTGAAGTTGGGATTGTGGAAAAAGTACAAGCATAACAGAGATGCTTATACGGAGGCGAAAACAGGCTTTATTTGCAAGTGGACAGCGGAAGCCCGCAAACTTTATGGTGATAGATACTGACAATTATTATGACAAAGTGAAACTTGGAAGTCAAACAATGCAATGATTAAAAATGAATAGACCCAATCCAAACGAGGCATTCCCGAATCCGAAGATTCCGAGCCTCTGTTACATCAAGAATGTGGTCAAGAATCCGCGTATCATCATCGGAGACTACACCTATTACGATGACGTGGACGGTGCCGACCAGTTTGAGAAACACGTCACCCACTTCTATGATTTCATCGGCGACAAGCTGATTATCGGTAAGTTCTGCGCTATTGCCAAGGGCGTGGAGTTTGTCATGAACGGAGCCAATCACAGGATGGATTGCACGACTACATATCCTTTTTACATCATGGGTGGAGACTGGGGCTCGGCAATCGCTCCAGTGAAAGATGAACTGCCATTGAAAGGCGATACCGTTGTTGGCAATGATGTTTGGATAGGCCAGAACGTGACCGTGATGCCTGGCGTGCACATTGGTGACGGAGCCATTATCGGGACCAATTCGGTTGTGGCCAAAGACATCCCACCATACTCGATTGCTGTTGGCAATCCTTGCCGTGTGGTCAGGAAACGCTTTGATGATGATTTGATCGAATTGTTGCTCAAATTCAAATGGTGGGATAAAAGCATTGAGGAGATTGAGGATTTGATGCCCATTCTTTCTTGTGGCGATTTGGAAAAAGTCAAAAACGAGATAAAGGCAAGACTATGATTATATTGATAACGGGTGCATCCCATACAGGGAAAACGCTTCTTGCCCAGCGATTGCTTGAAAAGTACAAGTACCCTTACTTGTCCATTGACCATTTGAAGATGGGCTTGATTCGCAGTGGGAATACGAGTCTTACACCAGAGGACGATGATGCCCTTATTGATTATCTGTGGCCGATTGTTCGGGAGATGATCAAGACGGCGATTGAAAATGGGCAACACTTAATTGTTGAGGGTTGTTATATCCCGTTCGATTGGAAGAATGATTTTGACGAGCAATATTTGTCTTCAATACGTTTCATTTGCCTTGCCATGACGGACAACTATATCGAGACGCATTTCGAGGAGATAAAGAGCCATTCCTCCGATATTGAATCAAGGCTGAATGATAGCAATTGTACCATTGAAAGCCTGAAAGAAGATAATCGGAAATATGTAGAAGGTTTTCGTCGGGCTGGAGAACAAGTTGTGCTAATTGATGGGGACTATGAGCGGACAATAGGGTCGCTGTTGAATAGTTAGATTCCAATTTATATAAACTTAGGTACTATGAAATTCAACACATTTGGAAATAAAGAAAACCAAAGTCTGCTACTGATACCAGGGCTGGGCGTATCCCATGAGATATTCTTGCCCCTGATAGAGTTGCTGAAAGACAAATTCTATATTATCGCAGTTGGAATTGACGGGTTTCTGCTCGGTCAAGAGTCTCAATATACCTCTGTTGATGACCAGGCCATTCAGGCGGCTCAATATGTTCGGAAAAACTTGAATGGGCATTTGGACGTTGCATACGGCCTCTCTTTGGGTGGAAAGATACTGTCCCGAATTATGGAACGGAACGAAATCGTGATTGACCATGCCATCATGGACGCGGCACCGCTGTTCCCTCTTCCCAAATGGAGCGTGAACCCAATTCGATATTACCAAAGTTTGAACGTGTGGACTTGCTATCACTGCACAGGTTTCTGGAAATTTGTATTTCATTCGCACTATTTCGATGTGTTGTTGGATGAATGCAAGAAAGTGTGGCCATACGGGAAGGGAAAAGCAGTGCGAGACGGCTACAAGGATGTCTATACCCATAAACTGGAATCCATTCATGGGGCAGATATTCATTTTTGGTATGGCACCAAAGAGGCTTTCGTAGCCAAGCCGCAGGTCAAGCATTTGCTCAAACTATGCCCTGAAGCCCATGTGGAGGTCTTTCCAAAAATGAATCATGGTCAACTGCTTGTGGATCATCCGGAAGAGGTGGCTGGTAGGATTCAAAGGATGAAACAATAATTCAATAAAAACTTGTGTTTTTGCCCTTCCGAAAAATTTTTAGACAGAAAAAAAGAGTATGAAAGTTTTTATTGTATGCGGTACAAACCACAAGGGTTCTACCTATCATTTTGGACGTATCATCGCTGAAAAACTTACCACAGCGGAGAATATCAGCGAGGTGTTCTTGCCCCGCGACTTTGGCGAATTTTGCTGCGGCTGCACGAACTGCTTTGTGAAAAGTGAGGAGAACTGTCCGCATTACGCTAAACTAAAGCCAATAACGGAACTTATAGACGGCTCGGATGTTATCATACTGACGTCCCCCGTGTATGTTTATCATGCGACTGGACAGATGAAAGCGCTTCTTGACCATTACGGTTGGCGCTGGATGTCGCATCGTCCTGATGAGAGGATGTTCGGCAAGCAGGCTGTTGTAGTTGCAACGGCTGCTGGAGCGGGCGTAAAGTCCACAATGAAGGATATGGCAGACAGTTGCTTTTATTGGGGAATACCGCAGATCTACAGATTAGGCAAAGCTATAAAAGCGGTGAACTGGGAGGGCGTTTCTCCGAAACTGAAGGACAGTATCAATTCAAAGGCTGACAGTATCGCGAAAAAGATACTTAAAAGACAAGGAAAAGTGCCGATACCGATAAAAACAAGGGCTTTTTTCAAGTTGATGAGCCTTATGCAGCGCAATGGCTGGAATAAAGTTGATGCCGAGTATTGGAAGGAAAAAGGCTGGATAGGCAGCAAAAGGCCATGGAAGTAATTGAGCGGGATAACAAAGAATTATTAAGCAAACTCATACTGCAAAATCGAGATGTTAAGCGCATCTTCCAATTTGCAGATGGTTTCAAGTGAGAGGTTTTCTTCGCCTTTCAAAAGACGGGAGACAAATTGCGGTGAGCATCCCATCCGTTCTGCAACATCTTGCCTCGAAAGGTTTTGCTGTTTCATCGATAGCGCCAGTTTGATGGCGATTTTGCGAGAGTATTGCAGCCAACCTTCGGCTTTGGCCTGACGGCGTTTCTCTTCTTCTTCGTGCCAAGCCGATGGCGTGCTAGACTGATAACGGCTCAAACGAGCAATGGCTTCTTCTTGTGTCATGGTTCAATCTCCTTTTGGTAATCAGTAAAACTATCTTCATCAAAAACATGTTCCCGAAGCAAAAAGTTCCTAACTTTTTCCATCTTTTCCAACTCCTGCAAAGTATGCTCCCGCTCCTGCATGGTGCGTGTCAATTTGATAGCGCCGCCTGTGATAATATAAATACCCATGCTGAGTTTGATGGCATACAAACGCAGCCAACTTCTGCGATGTGGACGACCTTTCTCTTTTCCGAGAATCATTTCACTCATTCGGTTGTTTTCAAGTGGACGGAAGAAATGGTCAAGGTTGGCATCGGGAGAAATATCCATGATGATACAGGCCAACTCGTCCCTGTCTTCCATAGTTTGATAAATGGCATCCTCAATATTGGTAATCCTGAAATAGGAAATCAAGTCATCGAAGTTCTGCGTGAAGAAATCTGCAAGCCATCCTGCATCGCTCCATTGCGACATCACTTTTTGGAGCGCATTGTCTTTGTCGTTGCCGAAACGGACTGCCCATAGGCGGCCATCCTCTATCACTTTGTCAAAAGTCATAAGTGTTCAAGTTATAATCGGTGCAAAAATACTACTTTATTCTGAAACATGCAACCTATAGGTTTCGATTTTTGCAAAAACGCAAAAACAAGCCTCATCCGAATCTGTAATCAACATCGTTGCTTTTCCGAAAAATCCCTATTTTTGCACCCTTATCTGAACAATACATTGAATGCTAGAATTTTGAAGTTTTGGAGAATGTCTGATTGCTGAAAAAGAAATCTTGATATATTATGTTAGATGCAATTACTGGCGATATTGTGGGTTTCGTTTATGAATTCAACAACATCATTTACCTTTGTGACAAAATAAAGCACACATAAACTATGATAATAAAATTGGTTTCATATCCCAGTTGGAATCGCTTGTCTTCGAAGCAGAGAAAACTTCGAATCAGTACCGTAGTAGAGATACTCAACGAAAAGGATGCTGATTTTGTGATGTTTAGCGAGTGGGTATTTAATAACAAAGAAGATTTAAACTCTGTCTGTCAATTAGTCCATAATGAAAAAGTCACCGCTCTGTTTGAATTGAAATTGTCACGTGGCCTTGTCGGAAACCAGTTATTTCTTTTACAAAACGGAAAGATTATAGATCTCAAAACACATCAAATCTTCAGTAAGCATAAGGATGCAACAGAAGAAAACATTGAGAGATTGATTGATGAATTAGAGCGGCAGCGACAATTTAAGGTCGGCGAAAAACACTTTTTGGTTATTCAATGTGGAGAAAACAACATATTGAAAACTCAACGAGGCGTAAAAAATAGAGCAGAATTTCGCTTACAAAATCGCAACCTAAAAAAGCGTTTTGACAAAGTAATTGATAGTGTAGATGTGATTGTAAATCCTGTACATACAAAATGGGGCAGATTTTATGATTTTACTTGTCGATTGTATAAATTTAGCGAAAAGAATAGATGTTGTTTTTATTGCTCTCAACTTGAAGGAAATCAATTGGTAAACGCGATAAAAAGTCCAGAAAAAAATACGGCGCAAAGAGCCATGAAGAGTAGAAGATTATTGGCTCCACTAGTTTGTTCGGATATCAGCAATCAAGATTATTTGTTACAGGCATACGAAATCTAATCCCCAAAATCCTTGTTTGGTCGGATTTGTGGTTTGAATCAAATATTTCCCGAAAATTCCCTATCTTTGCGCCCTTATCTGTGCGATAGATGACCATCGGAATCCCAATATGGATGTTTGCTCTTGCGTTGCTGGCTGGTCTAGCAGCAGCAACGGTGTTGTACGTCCGAAACAAGAAACAACACTATGACAAAGCGCTGACAATCATTTTGTTTGCGCTGCGAACACTAATGGTCGGCTTGGTGGTATTGCTGCTCTTCAACCCGCTGATAAGGCAGAAGTTCAGCTCGGTGGAGACTCCGACCATCATCCTCGCACACGACAATTCCTCGTCCGTTGTCCTTTGCAAGGATTCGGCGTTCTACAAAAACGACTATCAGACGCAGTTTGAGGCCTTTAGAAAGGACTTGAATGCTGATTTTCAAGTCGATGAATACCTTTTCGGTGAGGAAGTCCGCGATTTCGAGCATCTCGATTTCTCCGACCAACTCACGGACCTTTCCTCGTTGCTGAATACCCTCGACCGCCGTTACTACAAGCGCAATGTCGGTGCGGTGCTGCTCTTTTCCGATGGTATTTATAACCGTGGTTTCGAGCCGGAACTGCTAGCCGAAAACTTCCCGTATCCCATCCATACCGTGGTCTTGGGCGACACGGTGGCCTATCCCGACCTTGCCGTCCGCGATGTGCATTATAATAAGGTGGTGTCGCTCGGCGCGACCTTCCCCGTCCGCGTGACGGTGGCCGCCCGCGACTTGGCTGGACGCAAGGCCCAACTGACGCTCAAGGAAAGCGGTCGTGTCATTGAGAAACGCGACATCGAGATTCCCTCCAACCGCTTCTCCAAAGAAATCGACTTCATGCTCGATGCTACCAAGAAAGGCGTGATGGCCATCGACATTGAGGTGAGTGGCATCGTCGAGGAGGAGCAACTGCTGAACAATGTACGGCATATCTATGTCGAGGTGCTCGACCAAAAATACAAACTGCTATGCGTGGCGGCCTCGCCGCATCCCGACTTGGGTGCATTGCGAAGTGTACTTAACGACAACTACGAGTTGGACTTCTGCTTCGGGAAGGAGACTTTGCCCGAGTTTGGCAACTATGATTTGGTCATCTTACATCAGGTTCCCTCGGCGCGCACGGACTTCAACGCCTTGAAGGCGCAGTTAGACAAGAATGTGAAACTGCCCGTCTTCTTCATCGTCGGCAACGACACAGACCGTGATATGCTGTGCAAGTTGCAGGGTGTCTTTGCCTTGCATTCTGGTGCGACCAACACCCAATTGGATGTCAAGGCACACCAAAACACGGCCTTCTCGACTTTCACCTTTGATTCAAAGTCGGAACAACTCATCGCAAAATACCCGCCTTTGGCTTTGCCTCATCTTGAAATCAATGCCTTGAAGTCGCATGACGACCTGCTTTTGCAGGAGGTGATGAGTATCAAGTCAGGGTTGCCGCTGTTGAGTTTTGCCCAAGATGGACGCAAGATGGCCTTCCTGTTCGGCACCAACGTATGGCGTTGGCGATTGTTCGAGTATTACCAAAACAAAAACCACGACGTGTTTGACGAGATGTTCTCCAAGTCGCTGAAATACTTGCTGTTGTCCGCCAATGATGGCTCGGCTATCTACGCCAAAGAAACCTATTACAGCAACGAGCCAGTCATCATCACGGCCGAGTTGCGCAACCCAAATAATGAGTTGGTCACTGACCCCGACATGACGATTCAGATTGAGAACAAACTGACGGGCGAGACCTACGACTACACCTTCTCGAAGCGCGACCACGACTATGAGTTGAACGCTGGCTTGCTGCCCGAGGGTTTATATATATATAAGGTGCAGGCGCAGATGGGTGAGCGCAAAATCAGTGTGAGTGGCACTTTCAGCGTAGTCGACATCGGCATCGAGGCGCAGCAACTCACCGCTGACATTGACCGGATGCGCACCTTGGCTCGCCTGACCAACGGAAACTGTTATACTGCCCATCAACTCGACCAACTATCTACGGATTTGCGCAACGACACGCGCATCACCTCTGTGGAGCACCACGAAAGCCGTTTCGAGGACCTAATTCATTCCAAATGGATTTTCTTCGTCCTCATCGGTCTGGCCGCTTTGGAATGGGTGTTGCGCAAAATGTTCGGCTCATATTAACGTAAGGGCGGACCTGCGTGTCTGCCCTCAAAAACGAAATACAATTCAATAAATATCAAATAATTAAAACACAAATCCTATGAAAATCCAAGATCAATCCGTCGTCACCATGACCTACGTCTTGCGCGAGAACGACGAAAACGGTCCCATCTTGCAGGAGACCACCAAAAAGAATCCTTTTGTCTGCATCTTCGGAATGCACCAACTGCTGCCCAAGTTCGAGGAGAACCTGATGGGCAAGGAACCCGGCGATAAGTACGCCTTCCACCTGACCCCCGAAGAGGGTTATGGCGAGCGCGACGAGAACTACATCATGGACTTGGACAAGAACATGTTCATGCAAAACAATGTGTTGATGGACATGGTGAAAGTCGGTGCCCAACTGATGATGCAGACCTCCGATGGTCGTCCGATTGCAGGTGTCGTCCGAGAAATCGGCGACAAACACGTGAAGATGGACTTCAACCACGACATGGCGGGCAAGCACCTCCATTTCTCCGGCGAAATCCTCGATGTGCGTGAGTCCACCGATGAGGACTTCAATGATGGTGGCTGTGCTGGTTGTGGCGGCAGTTGCGATGGCGGCTGCGAGGGGTGCCATTGATGTGATTTTTCCCCAGCCTTGTTTTTGTAAGAAAGTTTTTCTATTTTCGCGGTGTCTAATATTTTGACACCATGAAAAAGTATTATCTTTTGTTCATCAGCTTTTTATTTTCAATGCTGATGACGGCACAGGTAAAGGTCGGCGACATTTTATGTGTGCAAGGCAACGACACGCTCCTTGTTCATCCTGAGAACTATACGAGCGGTGGCATCGGTGTGGTTTTCTATGTTGATGAAACTGGCCAGCATGGATGGGCACTTCATCCGCAGGTGCAGGCAAGTGGTATCTATTGGTCGTATGTGGACGATCTCCCGTGGGGCTTGACGGGTTGGCAATCCGTCCGAGAGGCCATTTACGACCTCGATGGTTATGAGAACACGGGCTTTATTCGGGCGGCATCGCAATACGACCATAATCGTTATCCTGGCGCGTGGGCCGTCGACTATGAACACGGCTGGTATTGGCCTGCTATCGGCCAACTGAACATACTTTATGGCAGCGCACCTGTCGTCAATCAATCTCTCCAACGGATTGGCGGCACGCTTTTGTATGGCCCATGGGTGTATTGGTCTTCTTCAGTGTATGGTTTCGACAACGACTGTGCGTTGTACATCAACCATTCCGGGAGAATGGGTGCAGTGATGAAATCGCGAACCTATTTTCCCAATGACATCCCAATGTGTGTGAGAAGTGTTAGGAACTTTTAAAACCGGAAAACATGAAAAAGACAATACTATTACTTCTGCTTTCTCTCGTGGTCAGTGTGGTTGGCGTGAAGGCCCAAGAATATCATTTGGGCCAAGTGGTTGAGAACCCCGATGGTAGCCGTGGCGTGGTGTTCTATCTCAACGAAGATGGAACCAACGGCTGGATGGTGGCTTTGCACGATGCTTCAACCAACTGTCTTTGGGGACCTACGGGAACCATCAGCGGCATCAATGACATTACTGTCACCAACAGCGATTATCTGACTTCTATTTTCCTTGACCTCGATGGCTATGACTACACGCAACGGATTAGGGAGTATTGCGAAAACAACGGTTATACCATCCCTTATGCTGCTGGTCTTGTTGATTTCGAGAATGGTTGGTATCTGCCCTCGGCGGGACAACTCAAATGGCTCTATGTGAACGCCATTTTCTATGAGCCTGCCTTGCAAAGCGTTGGCGAGAAGATGGGCTTGCATGGCTATTGGTCGAGTTCGTTGCAGAGCGATGAAAAGGCATGGTATGTTCAATTTGGTGCGCCTTATCCTGAGACCTCTTGGGCTTCGAACGGCTATTTCGGTGCCATCGCCCGAGGCAACTATTATGACGAATATGGACGTAGTCTTGCGGTTCGCGCAGTCCGCGACCTCGATTTCTCGCCTATACCTGCCATTGGGCAATTGCAAACTCCCAATGTCATCTGTGGCACAGGCCCAATAGAATTGGTGTTGCCTCATCTTAACCATATTGATTCCTACGGCTGGGAGATTTCGGCAGACGAAAACTTCTCGACCCCGACGCCTTATACCGGACAATACTTGGATGAGATTTACGACGGATGGTATTTGCGTCTTTGGGCTTTGGCAGGGGATGAAATGCTTTACAGCAATGTGGTAAGGATTTCAGCGCACAACGCCTCAACAAGTCATCAATATGTCCAAAGTTGTGAGCCTTACGAATGGGGCGGACAAATCCTCACACAAAGCGGCATCTATCAGCAGTTACTTGAGAACCAATGGGGTTGCGACAGCATCGCGACTTTGAATCTATCCATTGACGAGAACGTCGAATTCCAATTCATGGACATCGGTTGCAATGAGTACGATTGGAACGGACAGATACTCACGGAAAGCGGTGTCTATCAGCAAGTTCTGACATCGGCAAATGGCTGCGACAGCATCGTGACGCTCTACCTGAACGTCAAACACACGCCTCCTGTCAGTGAGATTGATGGCGAAACGATTATCTATTACAATGAAAACGGTGAGTATACGTATAGCATCGAACCTGTCCCGGGTTGTTTTGGTTATGAATGGAGCATCAACAACCATTGGCAAATTAGCCCCAATGGAAATGAATGTTCCGTGAACATCAATACGGCTAATGCGGGAATCCTCAAGGTAAAAGTCTACACGGAATGCGGTTTCGTCGAGAGGATCATCACCATTCACCATGATTACCAGCCTTCTTTGGTCATTTATCCTAATCCTACGCAAAGTGATTTCAACATGGTACTATCGGGTATGAAGGGTAAGGCCATTATTGAAATCCATGATTATCTTGGCCAACTTATCGACCGCTTCAGCCTCAACACAGAGGTTGATGGCCTTACGATACCTTACTCACTGCAAGACAAAGCAGCTGGCATCTATTTCATCAGTGTTACCAACAACTTTAATGTCATCACTAAGAAATTGGTAAAAACAGCAGCAGCGGTTACTGGATACGGGTATTGACTTTGTTTATGCAAAACTCTGAGGAAAAATCAGGGATTTTTTGGGGTTCATGGAGTTTTATTGATAATCTGCGCAAATGGGGTAAAAATGCCATAGTTGCGCAACTTATCTGTGGATTTTCTGCGCAACTATTTCTAAAAAACTTCTTTTTTTAGTTTAGGTTTTACTCTTCAAACAATTCATCCAAAATCACCTCGCATTGAACGCCTCCGCTATGGACGTTTTGCTTTACGCCTTCGGTGGTTACAAAAGTGAGAAGGATAGACTTTTTCGTTCCACTTTCCTCGATGAAAGTCGCTAATCTGTCGTTGAGCGTCTTTTCATAGTCTTGATTAATCTCATACTTTCCTTGGCAATACTTCATCTCGCAAACATTAATCGTCTCGTCTTTTCGGTCAATAAGCAAGTCGATTTGGCTGTTTTTCTTTGTTGAAGAACTTCGCCACGAACATGCTAAGGTCTGCACTCCGCTGATTCCCAATGCTTTCTTGATTTGCGGCAGATGGGCCAAACAAAGCCGTTCAAAAGCGATACCGCTCCATGTGCTATGTATGGGGCTATTGAAAGAAGTCGTCCAAAATTGTTCGTCATGATACCTGTTTTGAATGATGAAATCGAAATAAAACAAGGTGTAAAAGTCGATGAGTTGGAACAGTGTATCGCTTTTTTGTCTTTTTTCGTTGGGTTTTTGAGCGTTGCCAAAAGGTTCATAAGTTCTTATGAATCCGCATTTTCCCAATTCTTCCAACACAGTGCTCAAGGCTCCGTTGTCGGTGACATTGACGGCTTTCACGATTTCCTGACGGGTCAGACCTTTGCCTTTCGTGGCCAATGCCGTCACCACTTGGATGTGCGAATGGGCTTTCTTGAACAGGGCATGGTAAAGTTCGGTGAACTCGTCCTTGAGACTCGCGTTTGAGGCAAAAAACAGTTGGTCAATGTTTTGTGCCACGCTTTTGCTTTTGTCCATCAGCGACATATAATATGGTATGCCGCCCATGACCATATAACACTCCGCGATTTGTTTTTTTGAATAAGAAAAACCATAAGCATGGAAATAGGTTTCACATTCATTTAGCGTAAATGGTTCAAGCACAATCTGATGCGTGATTCTGTTGTGAAGACCTCCACGGCTATGGATGAGGTTGTCAATCATCCATGAAGTTGCCGAACCGCAAACCACCAATTTGATGTCGTCGCGCAACGAAGCCCAACTATTCCAGAAATTTTCCAATGCGGCCACGAATCCCGATTTGGCCGTACTCAACCACGGAAGCTCGTCAATAAAGATGATTTTGTTGCCTTTGGGCAAGGTTTCCAAATGTTGCGACAATTGGTAAAAAGCTAATATCCAGTTTTTTGGAATTTCAAGCCGCTCGGTTTGAAAATGTTTCTGAATAGCAATGGCGAAGTTGATGAGTTGCTCGTTTTTGGGAACTTCATGCGCTCCTGTCAAGAAAAAGGCGAAGCGGTCATTGGCTGCTTTTCGGATGAGAAAAGTTTTCCCGACCCTTCGGCGACCGTAAACAGCAATAAATTCCGACCCTTTCGAGGTGAAATAATTTGTAAGTGCCTTGTATTCAGCGTTTCTTCCAATAAACTTCTTGTCCATGCCAATAAGATTTTCTGCGCAAAAGTATAAAAAATCTCATAATTGCGCAACTTATTGGAATATTTTCTGCGCAAATGGGGTAAAAATGTCATGGTTGCGCAACTTATTTTTGGATTTTCTGTGGAAATGACAAAATAAACGGGCTTCACCGACAAAGAGTGAAGCCCGTTTGTTTTTTTGTTGAAAAATTACTTCTTCAGCCCCGCCAACTGCTGCTCAATCACAGCAATCTTGGCTTCGGCATCGGCTTTTTTCTTGCATTCCTTCTCTACCACGGCAGCGGGCGCGCCATTTACGAAGCGTTCGTTGGAGAGTTTGCCTTCCACGCTCTTTAGGAAGCCTTGGGCGTATTTCAATTCTTCTTCGAGTTTCTTGATTTCGGCCTCCACGTCGACGCTGTCGGTGAGCGGCACGAAGAACTCGGTACTGCCCACGATGAAGCCGAAGGCACCAGCGGGAGCCTCAGCCACATAATCGATTTCGCTCACGTTGCAGAGTTTGGCAATCACGCAGTCGAAGTCTTTGTTGGCGTTGCCGTTCTTCTTTACGACTACCAACTTGATGGCGTCGCGGAAGGCGATGTTCTTGTCGGAGCGCACCTTACGGACGTTGTTGATGACCTCTTGCGTGAATTCCATCTGCTTGAGAATTTTCTCATCAACGGCTTGTGACTTAGGCTGTTGTGCAATGATGATATCGTCACCGTCCTTGCGCTCGGCAATGGCGTGCCAAATTTCTTCAGTGATGAACGGCATGAAAGGATGCAGCATCAGCATGAGGTGCTCGAAGAATTGGATAGTGGCGGCGTAGGTCACGGGGTCGATGCCCTGGCCTTGCGGAGCCTTCACCATTTCGAGGTACCATGAGCAGAAGTCGTCCCAAGTGAGCTTATAGATGGCCATCAAAGCATCGCTCAAGCGGTACTTATCGATGTTGTCGTTGGTCTCAGCCAGCACTTGGTTGAAACGAGCCCCAAACCACTTCACGGCCATCTTGGCGGCCTCGGGTTGGACGGCGTTCTGATCGACATTCCAGCCTTTCACCAGACGGAGGGCGTTCCAAATCTTGTTGCAGAAATTGCGGCCTTGCTCGCAGAGCGACTCGTCGAAGAGGATGTCATTGCCGGCAGGGGCGCTGAGCATCATGCCCATACGCACACCATCAGCACCGAATTTGTCGATAAGTTCAATCGGGTCGGGCGAGTTACCCAACGACTTGGACATCTTGCGGCCTAACTTGTCTCTCACGATACCCGTGAAATACACGTTCTTGAACGGCACTTCGTTCTGGTATTCCTCGCCAGCCATGATCATTCTTGCCACCCAGAAGAAGATGATGTCGGGGGCGGTGATGAGGTCATTGGTGGGGTAGTAGTACTTGAACTCGGCGTTGTCAGGGTCAAGGATGCCGTTAAAGAGTGACAAAGGCCATAGCCACGAGCTGAACCAAGTGTCCAAAGCATCGTCATCCTGACGCAAGTCTTTCATCGTCAAGTTGTTGTTGCCAGTCTTTTCGATGGCGAGTTTCAAGGCTTCTTCGGGTGTCTCGGCCACCACAAAACCGCCTTCGGGCAGGTAGTAGGCCGGAATCTGATGGCCCCACCACAATTGGCGGCTGATGCACCAGTCCTTGATGTTCTCCAACCAGTGGCGGTAGAGATTGACGTATTTCGCGGGATAGAACTTGATGTCGCCATCCAAAACGGGTTTCAAAGCAATGTCGGCGAGGTGTTCCATCTTGAGGAACCACTGCATCGAGAGTTTTGGCTCAATCGGCACGTTGGTGCGCTCGGAGTAGCCCACCTTATTATTATAGGCCTCGACTTTTTCCAGCAGACCAGCCTCTTTCATGTCGATGATGATTTGCTTGCGCACATCTTCACGAGTCATGCCGATATACAAACCGGCGGCTTCGCTCAAAGTGGCGTCGTCGTTGAAGATGTTGATGCTCTGGAGGTTGTGCTTCTCGCCCAGCATGTAGTCGTTCACATCGTGGGCAGGCGTAACCTTCAAGCAACCTGTACCAAACTCGATATCGACATAATCGTCCTCGATGACAGGAATAACGCGATTAACCAACGGCACCACAACCTTCTTGCCGCGCAGCCATTGGTTCTTCGGGTCGGCGGGGTTGATGCACATGGCGGTGTCGCCCATGATGGTCTCGGGACGTGTGGTGGCCACCACTGCGTAACGGCGACCTTTCTCATCGGTGTGGATGATTTCGCCTTCAGCACCCGTGGCACCTGTACCGTCATCTTCGTGGAGGTAGTAACGGAGGTAGAACAGATGGCTGTGCTCGTCCTTGAAGATGACTTCCTCGTCGCTCAAGGCGGTCAAGGCCTTGGGGTCCCAGTTGACCATGCGGACACCGCGATAAATCAAACCTTTGTTATATAAGTCCACGAAAGCGCGGATGACGCTCTTCGAGCGGATGTCGTCCATGGTGAACGAGGTGCGTTCCCAGTCGCAGGAGCAACCGAGACGGCGCAACTGCTTGAGGATGATGCCGCCATGCTCGTGGGTCCAATCCCAAGCGTGCTTGAGGAACTCCTCGCGGCCAATGTCCGTCTTCTTGATGCCCTGTTGCGCCAACTTGTTCACCACCTTGGCTTCGGTGGCGATGGAGGCGTGGTCGGTGCCGGGCACCCAGCAGGCGTTCTTGCCCTGCATTCGGGCGCGGCGAATCAGGATGTCTTGAATTGTGTTGTTCATCATGTGACCCATGTGAAGCACGCCGGTCACATTCGGCGGCGGAATCACGATGGTATAAGGTTCGCGTTCGTCGGGCGTGGAGTGGAAGTAGTTCTTATCCATCCAATGCTCGTACCATTTGCCTTCAACTTCCGAAGGGCTGTATTTGCTGCTGATTTCCATAGTCGTAAAAATGAAGCGCAAAAGTAGGGAATTTTCGGCTATCCTCAGACTTTTTTCTCCATTTTTGCTTTCACAAACGAATTTTCCCTATCTTTGTCCGCCAAAGTTGTAGAAATTTTTCATCAATTAAATTCATAACATTATGGTATTACTACAAACCAACGTCACAATGGTGATCTTCATCTGCATCCTTGCAGTGGTCATCCCGTTCCTCCTTTTCTATCTGTCGAAGGCCAAGAAGGAACATCCTAAAGGCTTGATTGCAGCCGCTTTAAGTAACATGGGCGAGCGTTTCGGCTACTACATCATGAACGCCATCCTGTTGCTGTTCATCGTGTCGAAGTTCGGAT
>Ga0265298_10004447_pt1 | contig 17915 bp, 7 predicted proteins | sample AusTroGonzalo_MG_3_FD_193486 | JGI IMG/M metagenome (GOLD analysis project Ga0265298, IMG submission 193486) | Bovine rumen microbial communities from tropical cattle in Woodstock, Queensland, Australia - Gonzalo_01 | ecosystem: Host-associated > Mammals > Digestive system > Stomach > Rumen ... | reverse complement strand
GGTAATCCTGGTGGTGAACGCCAAGACAAACGAAATCATCGCCTGGGGCGAACGTCGCGACGACAAGGTGCAGAACCAGCCGGACTACTTCGTCAAGAATTCCTTCCCCGCCGCCTCGCTCGCCAAGACGGTCACCATCGCGGCAGCTATGGAATCTGGCCGTTACTCGCTCGACACGCCCATTCCTATGCGCGGGGCAAGCCACACGCTCTACAAGAGTCAGCTCCGCGTGCCCGAAGACTACACCGGCACGACCATCGAGCTGCAAGACGCCTACGCCAAGTCGAGCAACGCCCCGCTCGGCATCATCGGCATGAACGTCGGAGCAAGCAAGCTCCGCAGCAGTGCGAAAAACCTGGGCTACAACATGAACTTCCCGGGAGGCATCCCCGGACGCGCCACCTACAACCCGCCCGACACCGGCTACGGGCTCGCCGAAACAAGCTGCGGCTTCACCGAAGAAATCACGCTCCCGCCGCTCCTCGCCGCTGCCCAGGTCCGTGCCATTCTCATGAAGCAACCCCTAGAAATCCCCTGGGCCGACAACCTCGCCCCCTACGCCCCGACAAACCGCATTGCGCTCGACGTGGGCAAATTCAGCGACAACACCTACTACGGGCTCCGCCAGGCCATGATCCGCGCCGTCGAAAAAGGCACTGCCCGCAAGCACATGTCGCGCAAGAACATCGCCCGCAAGAATTTCGAAGCGCTCTATCTCGGCGGAAAGACTGGCTCCCTCGACGGAAAGGACCCCGCCGGACGCTACGACTGGTTCATGGGATTCGCCCAAGCCAAGGACGACCCGAGCAAGGCTATCGTAGTCGTCGTGATGCAGGTCCACAAAGAAATCCGTTCACAGCCGGCAACGCAAGTGGCCGCCGTCGTCATCAACCACTGGGCGCACCAGAATTTAGAGAAGTGAGGACAACATGACTCAAAACGTAACCGATCCTTCCTGGTGGAACCTCATCCCGAGCTACTTCGACGGGATTGCCATCACCATCGGAAACTTCCCCGTCCACTGGTACGGCGTGATGTACATTTTCGCGTTTGTCACGGCATACGTCGTCATGACGCAAATCAACAAGAAAGAGAACCTGGGTTATACCAAAGAACAGTTCGACAGCCTGTTCACCTGGGCCATCGCCGGCATCCTCATCGGCGCGCGCCTCGGCTACGTATTCTTCTACAAACCCGGCTACTACCTCGCAAACCCGATGGAAATCATCCTGCCTCTCTCGCATGACGCGCTCGGCTACCACTTCACCGGCATTTCGGGCATGAGCTACCACGGGGGCATGATTCTCGGTACAATCTTTGCCGTCATCGGGATGAAGCGCAACAAGATGGACGTGTGGAAAACGCTCAACCTGAGTTTCTTGGCAGCACCGCTCGCCTACACTTGGGGACGCTTCGGCAATTTCATCAACGGCGAACTCTTTGGCGAAGTGACAACGAGCCCCATCGGCATGTGGTTCCCGCTCGCCCACGACAGCCCCCTCGAAACTCCGATTCTGCACCACCCGAGCCAGCTTTACGAAATGTGCTTCGAAGGCATTATCTTGTTCGTACTGCTGTGGAATCTCCGCAAGATACCTCTCCTACGCGACAAGATGCCATGCCTGTACCTGATGGGCTACGGACTGTTCCGCTTCTTCATCGAATTCTTCCGCAGGCCCGATGCACACCTCGGCCGCGTGGACCTGTTCGGCATGAGCCGCGGGCAAACGCTTTGCAGCCTGATGATCCTGGCCGGAGTGATTTGGCTGGTTGTGATTGTTTATAGGAAGAAGAGTAAACAGTGATTAGTGGTTGGTGGTTAGGGTAGTATTGTTAACAACTATCCCCCTAGAATTCAAACAACTTGTCCGGGAACTTTGCAGAACTGCGCAAGGCGAGGATTTCTGTCGTCACCTTGGTCTCGATGCCAGAAATGATTACCGAGACCTCCATCTTTTTGAGGTTATCCGAAGCATCGTAGGTGAATGTGGTCAGCGTATTCTTTTCTGCATCGTTGCTTTCGATTCTTTCTATACGCTTTTTTGCAGAATCGTAATACAAAGTTCCCTTTTCACCGGTGATTGAATACAAGTTGTCCGAAACAAGGACGGGTTCCTGCCAATCGCCGGAATCGAGCGGATTGAACTTCGTATAGGATTGCGCCTCCAAAGCCTCGCCGTTGTACGGCAATATCTGCGATTTTTTCGTATTCAAGTCAATCACCTTCATGCGGGAACCGTTCACGATACTGCGTTGATTCAGAAGAGGGGACTTCATCTCGGTATAGGTTTTGGAAGCCCCCTTTTGTACCATGTAGATGGATACCACCTGCTTGCCCGCAGGAGTGTTGACAGTAGTCCTGATGCTCATTTCCACGGAATCACGGGCCAGTGCGGACTTTTTCAAGTCGGCACGGACCTGGTCGAGAGAGAGGGCGAATGAGGAGGTCACGAGAAGAGAAAGCACAAGGATAAATTTTTTCATAAAACAATACCTTATTTTAAATTATGTATCGATGCCAGTTTCAGAGATGTCAAAAGAAGGAGTGTTTTAAAAATCAATCCATTACACAGCGAATTGAATTTCTAAAACTATTACGAAAAAATTCAACCCCACCATCAGAAATCCAAAAGGTATAACCAAAACTTGACGATTTTTGCGTCATTACAACAAATACGGCTGCAGTTTTTACATGTGAACCACTGGCATACATGGATCCAGAAGGAAGCACTTCCAAAGCACAATCGTCCATTCCCGTTCCCATTCGATCATGCGCATTCAACCAACTTTTTGATATTGCAAAATATTCGGAATCCGCACTTTTCATCCGGGTAGCCACATCAGAACCATTTTCTCCGGACACCTTCATTGCGTCCTCAAGAATTTCCCACTCGTCCTTCGTTGGTACGTGCCACCCTTTTGGGCAAATTGTATCCGCCAATGCACTATCAATAAGGCCAAATTCAGCACCACCCTCAATTATCGAATAGTACCTACCAAAATTACGACATAGGCTTTCCCTGCAGCATGCCTCCGTCTCGCAATTATGTTCTATCAGTTCACAGTACGGCCTTATAAAACTCGTATCATTACTGCACATGCTATACGGAGCATCGTACCTTAGATTTTCAGCCATCCACACCTGGTTACCTATGGTCGTGTACTTGTACACCTGCCCGTCGCGTTCGTCAGTAAATGTGCCGCGATTGGGCATACCATAGGAGTTCATACCCGTTTCCGGGCACACTTCTGCAGCACTCCATTCCGGTCTGTCTTCTTCTGGTTCTGTTGTACACGACACAAGAAAAGCAAGCATCGTCCCTATCAAGAAAAAAAACAATCTTTTCATAAATCTCTTTCCCCTATTTCAACAGTTGCCAGTTAAGTATGGTATTCCCGCGTCTTAACACAATGTAACGACCAGGTTGCATCACAGATGCGGGAATCTGCATGGTATGCTCACCTACGCCCCATGTCCCTTCAAACAGGCGGGTTTTTACCGTCCCGAAGGCATCCACGACTTCAAGGTAGTAATACCCCGTCTGGTCGACATTCACATATACAACATCGCCCACACGAGTCACGCGACTCGAACCGGAATCACTTGCAACAACGTTGTTCTGGAAGTTCGGCCGAGGCACATTTCCCCAAAGCAGATTACCATTCAGGTCTAGTACCACCACGGAATCCGCCACCTGCAAGTTCTGGCCCGTACCGATTCCGTGGTGCGACGGGTCGTCGGACACGCTGTATGCGGACTCGGACCAGCCCTGGGCATGGAGCCCGAACTTCACTGCAGCCGTGCGCTTGCCAGGTTTGAGAACTACGTTGTTGTACACTAGGGAAACATAGTAAAGGTTTCCGCCTGCGGCCACCTTCGAAGGTATCGCAGAGGCAGTATCCGGCCCGAGGTAGTACCAGTCAGGCGGTTCCATGGTGCCCGTGGCATCGCGGTAGTAGTACCGCGCCTCAAAGCCGGAAATACTGTCGGAACCGTTATTCTCAACATAGATTGCAATGGTGCTGTTCTTCCACGGCTCGTTGGACTCCTCGGCAGCAAGAGCACGGATGCCCGATGCGGGGGTTGTCGCGGGCATGCCGTCGTCAACACAATTCCAGCCGTTGAGCATCTCACCCCTTGAATTCAGCACGACAACGCCCTTCGCTTCCACATAGCCGTAAGCAGAACCATGCTCGTAGCTCGGGTCATCCTGGATTTTCCACGGTTTGTAGTCTGGGGTACGATGCAGCCCGATCTGGATTGCGCTCCCATTATTCGCGTAAGCGTGCGGTGGAATGGGTTCGGCAAGCGCATACTCGGCGTAATAAACATCACCGGCATCGTGCACCAACGATACAGGGCCTTTAGGATACCACGACTCTGCCGCCACAGCGGAGCCCTCACCCGAGTAGTAGTAACGGATGCGTGCGCCGTATATATACTGACCGGTAAGGTTGTGCAGCTTGATTCTCGGGCGTGCCCACGTTGTCTCGTAGGCGTTTTCATAATAGATGAACGCCTCGACGCTCGGCTCGGGCGCTGCCCAGCCGGACTGGCCGTAATCCACGAGGTGCGCCTCGGGGAGAGTGGGTCCAGAAATCGCCGCGACGCCTGCAAGCTCGGCTCCGCCGAGCGGTCGCAACGCAATGCGGTTCATGCCGGAGTCAAGCGCGAACAGGAGCGAATCGCCCATGCGGGAACTTTCCCACAGACCGGAGGGCCGCAGGCCGTATGTACCGACATTTACACCATTCACGGAAACTTCCACACGAGAATTGGCGGACGGATAGCCGCGACCGAACACATACAGGGCATAGTTCCCGGCACGGGGCGCGTCCACGTTCCAGACTGCCATACCAGATGTTCCCGAACCCTGACGCAGGTACGAACGACCTGGCAAAGCACACGACTGGTCCATCACAAGGCCGGACACGGAATCGAGTTCCACTGTGCGGACCGCGAGCGAGACCGGAGTTACCGTAGAATCGGTCGAGTCCGGCACAACGGGTTGATTATCCCCAACATACAAATCATGCACCTGCTCTGCAGTAAGCGCCGAACGATAAATGCGAAGGTCCGACATGCGGAAGTAGGCTGAAACTTGCCCACTAAGCAGACGCCCCAATGCAGGCCATCCATTGTTGTGCCAAGCGAAATCACCTGGAAGAATCTTCCGCTCAACAAAGTTCCCGTCTACATATAACAAAACGAACGAACTATCAAATACAAATACATAATGTTCAGAGGTTCCACTACCGACGGAATGTGAAAGTTCCACAGCACCATATCCTGCATCCACATAGAACTTTCTATTCTCTATTCCAATTGTAAGCGAGGAACTGTCATCATACCAGATGAATACAACACCGCTGCGAGCGCCAATGATTGCATCAAACTCAACACTCATAGGTGTCACGGCATCAACGTTGAGACGGACCGAAGCCCCAGTTCGGTCTCCCGAATCTAACAGCGACAGCCTTCCGCCATACGCCCAGGGAGCTTTCACACTGCCAATGCCCAAATTAAATTGTGCACCATTAACTATCTCGTGAACAATACCACCAGCCCCCTCCGACATCGGGTACCACAGCACAAGCGACGACGGGAACGGATAAAGTGCATCCGAGCGCCATGACGATTCCACATGGTTGTGGCCCATGTCCTCGACACGGACATCGACATTGGCCGGGCAGCCCTTGCAGCCATACAGCAACGCAGGCGAAATCACGAACTGTTCGTAAAGTACCGTATCGGGCACTCCACCGAAAGACACGATGCGATTTTCCACGACCTTGCCGCCATAGCGTACATCAAGCACCACCCGTTCAACCCCGCTCAAAGAATCGGCAAGAGATGCCGACACCGTCACCACGCGGGAACCACCACTGCCATCGACGAGGGTTACATCCATGTCGTAAAGCATCGGCTCTAGCGAATCGATGCGGACCATGGGACCACGCAGGTTTTCTATGGAACCATCCACGCCATAGACATCGACACGGGACATGTAGATATCCGCGGGGAGCCAGATGTCATCGTTACGCATTTCCCACGCAATGGCGGTTCCGGCCAACATGCCCCTATGTTCGGCCGCGGCCGCATTGTCGGTACGCAATTGCAGCAGGTAGTTGCCGCGACCCACGCACGGGTTCGCGAATTCCAGTTTTCCGTTGTACGTACCTGCCCAAACGGTATCGAGCGCAGGCTCCGCACAGAGCAAGGTATCCGGGAGAACGGGCGTTATGACAGGTTCGAACGAGGATGCCGTTGCTGTGTCGAGCACGATAAATTCCGAGAACGAAGACGTTTTCGCCTTAAGATAGACATAGCTCCACGCAATGGACGTGTCACAGGATACAGAGGAATCCTTGAGCACCGGCAAAGGCATTTCTATGAAACATTCCGCCGATTGTGCATCAAGCGGCACAATCTTTCGAATCGAGGAATCGGGCTTGTAAATCTTGAGTTCGGAAACCTTCAGTTTTCGGTCCTCAATTTCCTTGCGTTGGAGTTTCACTCGCACCTCGGGCCACTGGACAAAAGAGTCGCCAAAGTTGTGCGACGGCAGAACTTCCACCACCGGGCCCACGATATCGAGATTCCCGAAGGCGTCGTAGAGGTATTCGTCCGGAGCGACGGTTCGCACAGTCACGTCGACCGGATCCGGGCCCCACGCCCCCTCACCAAAGTGAACGCCCGCATTGCCGTACATGGCCTGCACGTAGGCGCTGTCACCCGGATTCACCCGGTTCCCCACATGGACAATCTTATTGACGCGGAACATTGTACCGCCGGGATTACCGTACAGGAGTTCGAAGGTGACCGTTCCCTGCAAATGGCTCAAGTCATAACGCGCGAGCACGGAATCCGACGCAGAACTCGGAGGCGTTTCTTGGATTCCCTCGGCAATCACCTCGCAGATGCCGGCACCGTCCACGTATTGCAACCGCCAGTAGGCGCTGTCGCCAGGGACGCGGCCACGGAACGTCGCGATTTCGGCCATGCGGGAATCTGGAGAAAGCTTGTTCCAAGTGACATAGAAGTCCTTCGAAGACGAATCGATAATGGCGCTCAGATAGGGGTGCGGAGAAAGACTGTCTGCCGAAATCGAGGTATCACGCAGGTACATCCCGGCGACGGAATAAGACATTTCCCTATACCACGGAATATCCTCCGCATGGTGCCTACGGACATCCTTGTTCTGCGACAGGACGCTGTCCAGCGGCACGACATGCGACCGGTCGGTACCGGAATACTTCACCGAGCCACGCGAGTAAACGTAGCCGAGAGTGTCCGTCATGTTGAGGCCATCCACACCAACACTCCATTGGCTTTTAAAGGAATCAAATTCCATGTTCCACTGCTGGTCATGAATCGCCGCGCCATTGCTGTCCGTCAAAACAAGTACCAGGCTGGATTCGGGAACAGCAGAAGAACCGCCATACGTAAGCGGGTCTATACTTGGAACGTGCAGGGAATCATACGGGACCATCCAGCAACTGGGAGCATTTCCGTTGTAGCCGGGACAACCACCACGAACGTAATCCGACGTATCGATGGAATAGCTGTAGAAGGTGTCGAGGATGTCTTTGCCACTGGCTATCGCATCGAACTCAAAAGTAGGTGTACTAAAACGACTTACCGAAAATGGGTACAGGCTCGAATCCGTAACCGGGTTGCGGATAAGCAAGGAGTTCCTTACAACATAGAGCGAATCCCAGTGGGTATCGTTCCAGTCGCCCACCTTGAAGTGGACACGTGCTCGTTTCGTCGTATAGAATTTAAAACTAGACGCGAGGCTATCCGGCATTTTTAAGCCATTGATAGATTGGCCCGAGTATGGGTAGGGCACACCAAACTTGACGGTATCCTGCACCATCGCACTTGCAGGCGCAAGACGCGGAGCAACAATGAAGCTAATGCTTAACGGGTCTACCGGAGTATTTCCACCAATGGGCAGAGCCTGACTATGCGCAGTGTTGCTTGCAAGTTCTTCACGGAACCGAGAGCCGTCGACGCGGACACCTTCCGCTATGGCCCCGAACGTATTCACCGTATCGTTCCCGAAATAGTGCCAGCGGAATGTCGACGGGTACCTTATCTTGACCGAGTCGTCTCTTTCATCGGGGAACCAGAGCGGGTTAGCAATCGAGCCACGCATCGGGAAGCGCTGTGCTTCAAACGCCGTAATCATCGCATCATCCCTGGAATCCGAGAATGTCCACCCCGAAAGGCCAAAGAAGTTCGAGAAGCCAGGTCCGAGTTTACTTGCCATCTTCTTGTTCGCAGAGAAGTAGCCATCATCCCCGTAGAGGGTGGTGTTCGTCGGGTCAAAGCGCACAAAGGCGTTCGCGAGGTTAGTGTAGCCCCAGGGTGGTTCCCAGTAAGAAGAATCCACTGTGAAGGTGAGGGTCATCTTGACATTCGTACCGGCATCGTCGTGTTCTCCACAGCCTGTTATGGCATTCAAATCCCTCTTGGTGAAATAGGAACCGTACCCGTGCTCAACCGTGACATGGAGCATGTTGGCATGGGGTTTGGACCGAGCAAGTTCCACCGGGTCAAAAGCCTTTTCCGGCGTGGCGGGGCCACAAATAGCCCTGTCGGCAGAAGCCGTGTCGGAAAAATCCTGTGCGCAGGTGCGCTGGATCGGCAATCCGTAGCGTACCTCGGTGCCGTGCATCGTCTCTGGCGGGATGGTGTCGGAATACACATACTTGCCTGATTCCCAGAGGACAGTTTTGTCACCGAAATTATTGAACCAAAGATTCAAATTTGTAGACATCCGATAAAATTGTTTCAAATCTTCAACTGTACATTTTATTGTCTCTGCCGAATCGCACCAAACCTTCCACACACTATTGATATCCATAGATTTGTCCGTCTCACTTTCTGCATTCCAGTAATTCCAGAAAGTTGAGTCGTTTTCCACGTTGTAAGGCCTATAAAACCCTATATAATTATTTTTCGACGCATCATCAGACAAGTTCTGTATATCCTTAAACACACCCTCCGGAAATACCTTGACTCCCATGATGAACGGATAATAATATCTTCCACCACTATTTTTGTCGTACCCAACGACATGGTATTGCGAGACAAGATCAATATCCAAAACAGTCGGATTATATCTATCAAGGGTTCGCCTAGCAACCATTATCTTATATGGATAATGGCTAGAGCGTGGTTTGCAAAAATTGAGAATGGGATGCAAATCATACCCCTGCGTCGCAAGCAGCACCGCAATCGTCACCGGGAACCTGTCCCTCTGGCGCTGGATGCCGAGGCTAAAGCGGGTCTTGCGCCAAAGCGCCGGGGCCTGCATGGCGCCCGTCGGCACCTTCCAGCGGTAATTGAACGTACGGTATTGTTCCGGCAAGAATTTGCCATGCTCGCGCACCTTCATCAGGTAGTCGATGCTCCCCACGAAACGCAGCTCGCCCAGGTCCTCGAACACTTCGTCTATCAAGAGCTCCGCAGAAACATTTCCCGAGCCACCCGCAACGGCAGGCAAGATGCCGCTCCCATCCAATATATGGAACGGCCTGGACACCACGCTCGATACGACAATCCCCGCAGAATCCAGGATGCACACACGGAACCTGTACTCGCCCAGCGGGGCCATGCTGCTGTCGGCAAGCTTTCCATCCCACGACGCCATGGAAGTCGCATCAGAGAGTCCCGCCTTAACAAACAGATTTGCATCCAACGTCTTCGCAACGCTGTCATTGGCATAAAGTACTTCGGTACGCACGTGGCTGCCAAGGCCCGCAATCCCGTAGCGGAATACACTCTTCTGCCCCGAGGTGTTCGGAGAATAGATATCCGCCGGGGCGGGCGCAAGCGTGTCTACAGCGACCATAGCCACAGAGGCCCGCACCAAGAGCCACGACGTGTCTATGGTGACAACGCGCGACGGGTCCGAGAGCGCATACACGATGAACTTCGCGAACACCGTATCGCTGCCGGGAACCTGTCCCGTACGGGCGATGCCCCTCCAAGGCAAGCGAACACCATACTCGTCCGGATGCACATAAAGGGTCCCAACACCAAACGCCCCCGCGACAGCATCATAGGCGTGCCTTGACGCGGCTCCGCAATAGATTATGCTGTCGGCACCTTGAACAGTAGAAAGGTCCACGATAAACGCGGAATCAGAATTGAACGTAATGCGGAGCGTGTCTCCATCAAGGCTGTCCAGATTCCATTCCAAAACGCTATCGTAAGCGGGAATCACCAGGCCCAAGGAATCAAGCGACACGGCAGGCGCAGAAACAGTGTCGCGACGCGCGCGGGGCGGAACGCCTCCTACAACGGACGTACCCTCGCGATACTTGAGCACAAGCCTCGGAACCATACGTTTCACATTCGCAGGGACCGTGTACGTGGAATCTCGACGCAAGGAGTCGAGCACCGCCGTATCGGCAATGGTGCCCTTCGCCGTGCCAGACCAGCGCAGCGTCCACGCACCACCCTTCTGCCACACGTGCAGCCCGTCCAAAAGCGCGGAGGGTTCCCCGGAGAACGGCGGCACGCTCATGCGCGGCACGGAATAGGTCATCGCCTCGACAAGGGAGGTATCCGACTGCGAGCGCACATAAAGGCGGGCATCCAATTTCCAGAGCGACGTATCGCCCGGCCTGTCGAGAGTGATACCAATCGTATCCCAAATACCGACTGACTGGCCCAAAGGAGCCTTGACAAGAACCTTCACGGCAGCAGTATCGAGCAGCGGATTGTACCACCCGTACACGGGCACTTCTTTCTCATCCGTTACCGGGGCACAGGTGTCGCAGGCACGCACCGAGAGACGCAACATACACATACCAGAAACCGAATCGGGGATGTGCCAAAGCGCAAGATCCCTCACCTGCGAACCCGCACCGACCGTGATGCGTTCAATCCCGTCGGTACGCCACGTCGTGGCGGTGTCGAGTTTCCATTCCACATCGAAAGACACTCCCAAATCGGAATGTTCCTGTACCGACGGATTCGGCGTCTCGCCCTTAATCAAAACCGTGCCGTAGTAGAACGAGTTCACAGTATCACCCGGGTAGGTGATGCGCGGGTAACGCGCCCCCACACCGAAGTAGTCCATGCCGTAACCCGGGTTGCCCGCGGCATCGTAACAGTGCGTATGCAGGTACCACTGTCCATCGGCCCTGCCTGGCGCCCAGTCGGTGACAGGAATAGCGAAGCCGTACAAGTCTGCCGTCGCCGAGGCAGAATCCTTGCGGACAAAAGTCCATGCAAACGTGGAGTCCGGAGTCTCGAGCATCCTGTAGCAAGAGACAGCCGACACGTTGCGCGAATCGTCGGCCGCCTGCGAAATATCCGCCACGGCATCAGTAACGGACGAATCCGTCGGGAAGAATGCTCCCGCACGGAGATTCACCGAAGGCGCCCTCCTATCGAACACAACCTTGTCCGCAAGTTTTTCCTTAGTAACGTTTCCGGCCATGTCGCGGATTTCGGCCGTAAGTGTATACACGCCATCACGGATGCGGCCCGTGGCGGGCTCGATAAAGTTGTAATGACCCGTATTGCCGTTCCATTCCAGCACATCATCAAACGTGCGTTCGTGCTTGGTGACGGGATCCTTAAACAACAGCTTCACACGTACCTGTGCATCAGAGCGATTGGCGAGCACGTCGCGGACATTAAACGAGAGCGAAAGCCTATTACATGAATTGTACACAGGATAACCGACAGACGCGACCTTCGATGAATCGAGACATCCCGTGCGCGAGGAATCGGGAACGGAACGGACACTTACCGAGCTCGCCACAACGACGGGAGGCGTGCGGTCCACCCAAATTGTATCCTTGAGAGTCACTCCGTTGATGCCCTGGATAAACTTGCCCGTAGATGCATCTATCACCTTCGCCCAAGAGGTGCGCCCTGAATCCAACCCGACATGCTGCAACGAGAGCATTGTTGCGACATCGGGATCAGCGTAGTCATACGCCTGCACAACGACTGCGTAACGCCCCTCGGCCATGGGTACACGCGCCTGTTTCCAACGGAGATCCTGGAATTCCGCATTCACGTGTGCCTTGTAGAACAATGTATCTACGGTACCCAAGGAAAGGTTGACGACATAGGCGCGTATAGCGCGCAAGGCACCATCGCGGAGCGTGTCGCGCACATTCGCCCAGTTCGCATCCGCAAGAGTTCCGCCCACCACATGGTCGGGGACTTGCAACTTGAGTCCCGGTGGTGTAGCATCCAGCCGAACACGGGAAGGAACAATGTAATGTGACACACTGACCGTATCCGCCTGGATAACGCCAATCGCAAAATCCCACTCAATTAAGTATTCCCCGTCCGAAAGTGGCATTATATTGCGTAACGCCGAGTCTAACTTGGCAGACGCCATCCAATTTGAGCCCGACGACGAGGATTTCGTCAGACGGACCGTCGCCACGATGGAATCCTTCTTGCCAGTAGAAAGCTGCGTCACTTTAAGCATCGCCGAATCGACAGACATATTGTCATAAGCTACGTTGCTCAACGTCGCGTAAACATCGCCAAAACGGGAAACTTCAGTGTAGTTGAGCGGCCAACCAGCCACCCCGAACAGTTCCGTTGCTTGGAACTGGTACGAGAACATTGCAGAACTAGAAACACCCAGTTTGTTCACCACAGACACATAGAGTACGTTCGTCCCGTCGCCGATAATTGCCGAAGGCGGGATGTCATTGCCCGGATTTTTATTATTGTGGAGTTTCAAGACCGACTTTATATCCAGTTCAAACCGCCCGTCGGGCGACACGGGGCTCGTAGACAATTCTGCCAAGGGTGCCACATGATTGTATGCAATCTCGAAATAGACATTCCATGCCGTATCGCTCCTGTCATAAATAATCTGGCCGCGATTGTTGAAGTCAACGCTGAAGGAGCGAATGCTATCCGGATGCAAATCGTCTATCTGGAACACAATTTTCGACATGGATACAGTCGAGGAGAACATTTTCAATTCACCATAACGGACAAGACGGTTGCCCTGTGAATCGTAAGTGACATCTTTCACCTCCATCGCAGGGATACTGGAGGCCGAATTGCCTGCCGGGACAACGTTACGGAGATTTATATTCGTTATGGGAGTATTGTTACTGTCAAGCAGTTGCGGAACAACAAGGGTATCGGAACCGTTTGTATCGCGGACAGACGCAATCGTAACCCGCGGGAACGACGAGAGCATCTGTCCCAAGTCGGCAACGGAATCCGAATATTCACTGCGATGGTAATCATAAGCCGAAAAACCGTTCTTGTGGAAAGCGGAAGCCATAAGCGCAATGGAGCGCGTATGCGCGAGTGCACCAGATTTGCGGACAAGTTTTGCCGTTTTCGAGGAGATTGCCCCCACAAGCGCCACGTTCGCCGCGAACTCAGCGGCACTGCAAGCCTTTCCAGCGACAGGATCCGCCAGATTCACAATTTCACAGTCCACGTTCAAAGCCCGGTCCACCGACTTGCGGTCGGCCTCCAGGTCGCCGATATCTGCAAGGAGGTCGCGGTAATCAGCAAGTTCCTTGAGCTTGGACGCATACGCAGGTGCATAACTGGAACGGTTGTCCAGAATATCGCCAAAATCGTAGCCACGGCGTACTGCCCCCGCCTCACGGAAAGCCTTCACGCTCTCGCCTATCGCACTGTAATACGGCACATCGAACGTACCCTCGTCAAAGAAATTCAGCGAATAGTTAGAAAGGCTCGCCGCCACAAAGGCGATACCTTCGCGAATATCACCCTTCACACGGCCAAGCGCCTCGCGGACCTCCGGCGAAAAACATTCCATGAACATGGAATACATCTCCGGCTTGTAAGAATCCGGGATGAACGTTTCTACCACGCGCAGCAACTTGTACAAGCTACCGGGAACATCGTCCTTGTTCAATTTCATGTTGCGGATTTCATTGACCCCTTCCGCGACCTTGAGCGCCATAGAAATCTGAGAAGAATACTCGCTGTACTTCTGCGAAAGCTTAGCCGTATTGCCCGAAAGAATATCGCGAGCCATCGAATCCAAGCGAGCCCGCACAGAAGCAGACGCCGACGACAAGTCTATTCCAAACGTATTGCCAAGTGAATCAGCAAGCACCCGAGAAAGTTGAGATATCGAAATACGGGATTTAACCTGTTCCACGAAATCAGGAAGAGTCCTGCGCCCGTTGCCAATACTCGGCAGTCCATACGAATAGACTACGTTGTATAAGGGGTGCACATATCCAGATTTCATCGAATATGAATTCAGTAACTGGACACTGCCGAGCAAGGAATCGGCACCGACGGAATTTTTCGATAACGCTTCGCCATACTTATCATCGTTTTCCGAGGCATCCAGTGTCAAATACCAAGTCGAGGCATTGCCAGCAGAGTAACCATAAAGCAAGGAATCACTGGAGAACACGTCATCGACATCAATACTGTAAGCCATGCCCATTACAGCATCCTTCAATAGTGATATCATGAAGTCCTGCAAGCCAGAAGTTCCACCCACAATATACGCCGCGAGCGCAAGCGGGACAAGTTCCGCATACTTCGAGTTGTCGGAGCCCCTATCTAGCCCGTTCGTCCCACGCAAAACAACCTGGTCAGCAAAACCCGTGCCCTCATGGGGTGTATTGAAGAATAAGACGTTAGAAATTTCGCCCTTGTACATACCACTTTGTAAATACTCACGCACGGCAAGGCCCGCAGCACCATCGGCAATCACAACGAATCGGGAAGGTACCGAGTCCGGACGTGCAGACTTTAACGCAGACAAATTCTTGTAATGGTTTCGCTGCGAAACAACTACGGGATTCTTTGAATTCTTGAACCATTTAAGTTGTGCAGAATCAAGGATTGACGTCCCTGAAGAACGAAAAAGACGACTCCTGGCAAAATCAGCCGGAGTTCCCGAAGAAAGGTCGTAATAATATTCACAGACAAGCGAAGTATCGCCAGCTACACCAAGAACGTTATTTTGAATGTAACCTTTAATCCCCGTGCCCTGCCAGTCGGTAGCACTTTGCCCATCTCTCGATGTGCCGAGAAGGATATAGATTGTTCCCATTGTTGGTTCAACAGGGGCCGCAGATAAATTACCCACGCACAAAAGCACCACCGCAAAACATACGGCCTTGCACAGGAATCCCATTCCGTGTTTCATTTTCCCATCCTTTAAACACCCATATACCAAGACAACCGCCCTTTTTCAGAAAACAAAAAAGGCGTGGCATCGTCAGCACTTACTGCAACTGCGGGCTACCACGCCCTACCAATCAATAAGCGCAAAACGACCCACGCCCCTAAAAGGGACGTGAGCGTTCGCCTTATTCTCGATTGGTTTGAAAGTGGTAGTTTCAGTTGCGAGAATAAGAGCCGAAAACTCTAATACCTGGCGCTCTTCACCATGCGGCTCCGAGCTATGTCAGCATATATTTAAGAAAAAGTAAGATTATTGTCAACTATTACAGATAATTTAACTACCACATCACTAATTTTTTACAATAATTGACTTTTTTATTACAAGATGTTAGATTTACTATAGGGGTACGCATGAAGCACTTAATAAAGAGAACACTCCTTTTCACAATACCGCTGATTCTTTCTGCGTGTATTTTTGATTCCAATGACGATGATGAAGCCGAGCCATGGAATGCAGAGGCAGTTTGTCCCGCAGAAGGAAACAATATATATGGCATGCCCAACCGAGGCTCATTTACAGATGAACGAGATGGACAGGTATATAAATACACAACCATCGGTGACCAGGTGTGGATGGCTGAGAATTTAAGGTATGCAGCTCCATATAGTACTTGCAGTAATGATACAAATTTTGTAGAACAGTACTGCAAGCTGATAGAACTCAATTGTAAGACTGAGACTTGCTGCAAAGAGAGTTTGTGCCACCATTTTGGCCGATATTATACTATAATCGAAAACGGCAAGTGGATGGGAAATATCGACATAGACCTTGCAGATACAATTTGTCCCAAAGGCTGGCACATACCCCAAAAACATGAATGGGAACGCCTTGAAAAAAAGATGATTATGCCTGGTGAAAATAAGACAAACGCCGCATCAAGAATGAAAAGTTCTGATTCCTCATTTTTCGCCATGTCAAGCACACAGATAAACGAACTTAATCGAACATATGTCGGTACAGACGATTGCTCATTAAGCATTCTTCCTTCAGGTTTTATGTATGAAGGCGGAATGACACTAGAATTTAACGCATCCCTTTTAAGTTCAACACAAGAGGATTCCCATTTTATATCAACATATCGTATTGGGAACAAAAGTAGTTTTGAAATTCAGAACTATAGAGACGCAATTCGTTGTGTGATGGATCCAGTTAACCCCGAACTATAATGCGCGCTATACTTTTAATACCGCTATTTTTCACCGCGTGTATTTTTGATTCCGATGACGACGTCGAACCGTGGAACGCCGAAGCCGTTTGTCCCGCAGAAGGAAATAATATTTACGGTATGCCAAACAGAGGAACATTCACCGATGAACGAGATGGACAAGTTTATAAATACACAACCATCGGTGACCAGGTGTGGATGGCAGAGAATTTAAGGTATGCAGCTCCATATAGCACATGTAGCAGTGATACAAGTTTTATAAAACAGTACTGCGAATTGATTGAGCATAACTGTGAGACCATGGAATGTTGCAAGGAAAGTTTATGCCACAATTTTGGGCGATACTACTCCATAATTCAAAATGGCGAATAGTTTGGCCCTATTGACAGAGCTCTAACGGATACAATCTGCCCAGATGCTTGGCACGTCCCAACAAAAGAGGAGTGGAAAACATTATATTCAATCATGAACGTAAAAGGAGAGCCATATTCTGAATCCGCAACTAGAATGAAAAGCGCTGATTCAATTTTTTTCGCTATTTCTAAACTATATTTGAATGAAAATGGAAGAACATACGTCGGAACAAATGATTGTGGGTTGAACATAAGTCCTTCTGGAGTCATGGAAAATGGAGGAAAAACAACTGAATCCGGCGCTATTTTTTTAACATCAACGCAACAAGACTCCTCATCCGTTTTCACAATCATAATTAGAAATTATATAAAATTTTACTTTCAAAATCATAAAAATACAATCCGCTGCGTGATGGATTCCGTTAGTTCCGAGTTATAATGCGCACAGTATTTTTAATTCAGCTACTTATACCGAGAACATTTTCAGGGATATTTGCAAATAATACACCCGAAGTCCAGCACTTCGGACCTCGGGCCTCGAGCCTCATAGCTCACAACTGACAACTCATAACTGACAACTCATCACTTTAACAACTCACCGCAAGTTCGCTTATGGCGAGTGCGGGGACTTTGTAGCTTGCAAACGGATTGTAGTATTCGTTGCCAACCCCAACGATATTCTTGATGATATCGAAGAAGTTTCCAGACAAGGTAACACCATCGACGGGGTGTTGAATCACGCCGTTTTCGCACCAGAACCCGTGAGCGCCGATGCTGAGTTCGCCCGAGACGGCATTGCAGCCGGAGTTGCCCTCCAGCCGGACAACCAGCAAGCACTTGGGGAAAAGCTTGAGGAGTTCCGAGGTCGACATCGTTCCGGGAGGCACGCAAAGATTGTAGAACGACGTTCCCATCTTGCCGCCGAAATCGCGGGCCCCGTTGCCAGTTGTATTGCGGCCCGCCTTTGAAGCGCTTTCCAAGTTGTACAGGGCCTCGTTGAACACGCCCCCGTCCACGACTTTCACGCGGCGGGTCAGGCAGCCCTCGGAATCAAAGTAAAAACGGTGCTGGAACAGATCACCCGTCGGGTCGTTCCACAGGGAAAATTCCTTGGACGCGATGGTCTCCCCTTCCTTGCCTGCCAGGCGGGACATTCCCTTCTGCATGGCCTCGGCAATGAACGGCTGGGTGTACATTCCG
>Ga0265298_10004446_pt1 | contig 17919 bp, 14 predicted proteins | sample AusTroGonzalo_MG_3_FD_193486 | JGI IMG/M metagenome (GOLD analysis project Ga0265298, IMG submission 193486) | Bovine rumen microbial communities from tropical cattle in Woodstock, Queensland, Australia - Gonzalo_01 | ecosystem: Host-associated > Mammals > Digestive system > Stomach > Rumen ... | reverse complement strand
TGCGGTCACAGTGGAAACGCTCCCCAGAAAAATGTTGGTTCCCTGATTGATGATCACCGCAAACCCGATGCCCGCGAGAAACAGAAAAGGTTCGATCCATGACCCGCACATGACCAGCAGGATCAGCAGGATGGCGGCAACCCCGCAGAGCAGGATCCACGGCGGCACTTCGGGATTCCCGACATCGTCATCATGCCAGGCGATCTCATAACCCGAAAAATCATGATCAAGCGCCTTTTTGATGGATTTCATTTCGGCTGTCTTGTAGCCCGCGTCTGTGCTGACAACAAACAGCGTATGCTCATCCCGGTTATAATCCGGATTATCCGCCTGCCAGGCGACATCCGTCACATACGGAATGCTTTGGAGTCTGGCGCGGATGTCTTCTTTTTCCTCCGGCTTCAGATGATCAAACATGACGCGGATTGTCTGACTGGTCTGCGCTTCGGGAAATTCGGCCGCCATGATATCGATTCCCTGTTTCATGGCAGATTTGTCCGGCAGGTATTTTGTCAGATCCTCGTTGATTTCGACTTTTGTGAGCAAAAACGCGCTGACAGCCGCTATGAGCAGCATCAGAACAAAGACTGCCCGACGGTGATCAACCACAAATGATGCCAGTTTTCTTTTCATCCGTATTGCCTCATATGATGTCATCGTAGCGTTTGTTTCTTCCTCTTTCAAGTATACCACAACACAGCCCGGTTTTCACAAGTCAATCCAAAAAAGCGGCGGGAATCATTTCCCACCGGCATGAATTATTTCAGATCGCCTTCCCTTGCCCGAATGCCGAATCGTTTTTCCAGCAGATGCATCTGTTCGTCCGTAATCGTGTTGATCCTCGGCAGATGAGCAATTTTCATATAGATCTCAGCAGCCTTTTCCGCGGTTTCGATCAAACCAAAGGTTTCATCAAGGTCTTTCCCGGCACCATAGATCCCATGCAGGCTCCATACTACCAGTCTGGCAGTTTTCATTTTCTCCGCAGTTGCTTCGCCGATCTCATTGGTGCCGCACAGCATCCAGGGCAGTACGTTTACGCCGTCCGGGAAGACCACCACGCACTCCGTGCACATCTGCCAGAGCGTCCGGGTGAATTCCCGCTCATCCAGCGTATGCACAAAGGTCATCGCCAGCAGGTTTGCCGGATGGCAGTGCATCACAACCCGGTTCTCCGGATTCACTTTCATCCTTGCCACATGGCTCATCATATGAGCCGGAAACTCGCTGGTAAACTGTCCGCCGTCGGAATATCCCCACAGCAGGTCCGCCTGCTGTCCCTGCTCCTTCAGCCGGACAACGCCCAGGTTTACATCCGGAGCATCCTGCACGTTCTTGAAGTACTTTCAGGTGCCGGTGACCAGGAAAACCTTACCTTCCAGTGCAGGAGCCGTAAACCCTGTCGGGATCGTGCGCAGAACCTTGTTGGTATCGAGATATTCCGCAACTTCTTTTTCGTCAAGCATCAGGCTGATGTTGCCACCGTTGCGCTCATCCCAGCCATGGTCATACATGTTTGTTGTCGTACGGATCATTTCCACCATAAAGGGCGCTTCCGGAATATTCTTCATTTCCTGTTCACCAGCACTTTCTCTTCATATTCCTCGATCTGCGGATACCACTCGCCGTCAGCCGGTTTCCCGCAACTGCGGCAGTACTCATCCCAGATTTCCCCGAAGGGCAGGGTCTTCAGTTCTTCCTGCAGGACCATCAGTTTGCTGAACTGTCCGTCATCCTGAAGGGCTTTCAGTTCCGCGTTGGGCTGCAGCAGGGCAAACAGCAGTGCCTTCTGCAGGTTGCGGTATCCTGTCACCCACGCGGAAATGCGGTTGATGCTGGCATCGAAATAATCCAGCGCGATATCCACCCTGCCGTCCAGTCCGCCGCACCGAACGATCTCCCGGGCGATCTCTTTCGTTTCATCGTCGAACAGCACCACATGGTCGCTGTCCCAGCGGATCGGCCGGGTCACGTGCAGGGCGATCTCCGGGAAGAAGGCCAGCAGGGCGGGAATCTTGTCGCTGACCACTTCGGTAGGATGATAGTGTCCGTTGTCCATCAGCGGAATGCACTTGTCCATGTTCATGGCCGCATAGCTAAGCGCGAATTCCGCGCTGCCGACCGTATAGGCTTCCACCCCGATGCCGAACACCTTGCTTTCAACGCAGGGCTTCACTTTTTTGAAGTCATACGGCTCGCTGAGGATTTCGTCAATGGCTTCACGATAGCGTACGCGCGGGCCGATCCGGTCCGCCGGGATATCCTTGAAACCGTCGCCGGTCCAGATGTTCATCACGCACGGCTGTCCCAGTTCCTCCGCCAGGTAGCTGCTGATCCGGATACAGGCTTTTCCGTGCTCGATCCAGAACTTCCGAGTCTCTTCATTCGCGCTCGAAAGCGTCAACGGGTCGCACTTTGGATGAGAAAAGAAGGTAGGATTGAAGTCACAGCCCAGACCGCGCTCCTTGCAAAACTCAACCCATTTCCGGAAGTGCTTCGGTTCCAGTTTGTCCCGGTCCGCCCAGTCGCCGTCCTCAAAAATAGCGTAGCTGGCATGCAGATTCATCTTGGGGGTGCCGGGAATCAAGCTCAGCACCTTGTCCAGGTCCGCCATGAGTTCTTCCGGCGTCCTGGCCCGGCCGGGATAATTGCCGGTTGTCTGGATGCCGCCCGTCAGGGGCTTGGAAGGATCTGTGTCAAAACCGCGCACGTCGTCCCCCTGCCAGCAGTGCAGGGAAACCGGTACTTTCTTCAGTTTCTCCATGGCGGCGCCGGTATCAATCCCCAGGTCTGCGTACCTTTTTCCGGCTTCTTCGTAACTCATACTTCTTTTCCTCCGTTCTTCATTTCTGATTATACGTCCAGTTCTGTGACTTCCTTCGGATACTCTCTCATTTCATCCGAATCATGCAGCGGGTTCCAGACCTGGGCAAAGAACGGATCAACCTTGGCCCGGGCGCCATAGTTCCAGCTCTTCCGCTCACACTCCGGGCACCAGTGTCCGCCTTCCAGTACCAGTCTCGGACTTGCTTCAAAGCTATGGCCGAAAGCGCAGCGGAAGGACAGCTTGCCTTGCCAGTCGCCCTGTGTCATTTTGACGCTCTGGCAGTCTCCGCCGCGGAACTTTGCCGCGCCTTTCATATCCTCCAGCGTCAGAGCCTCTTCCGGTTTACTCTCATCGTAACCGTGATCGATGGGAATCACCTTGTCCCAGTCGGTAAAGTGGTTCATTTCACTGGCCTTGTCCGGCAGGGCTTCCCATTTTTTCCGGCTACCCCAGTAGGCGTCGATATGGTCTTCCATGTTGGCGTCAATAAAATGCTTTGTTCCATGCTCACCGTTCAGGGCCTTCTTAAATGTACTCTTAATGATCGTTCCCATCAACTTCTGTCCGCCGGGCAGTTTGCAGATGATCTTTCCGAACGGTTTTGCCGCGCCAAGTTCCTTCAGATACGCGTCATAAAAGTACTGCATACTGTCGGAACGGAAATGCAGATAATTCTCCAGTTTCTCTGAATCCAGATAATACTGGCCATGAAAATTTAATGTGGCGTTGACCTTCGGGTCAATGACATAGTCGATATTTTTGATTCCGATCTCACCATACATGAGTTTATACATGGTGTAGGTGTCGACCCGGCAGGAAGTTCCGCCGCCGATGTTGTAGATGTGTCCCCAGAATTCTTCGGGCAGTTTCCCCTTTTCCATATAGGAAACCAGATGACACATCAGCCTTCCGGAATCCCTGTCGGACACATATTCCAGTACATTGTCCAGACAGTTATGGAACTGAATCGAATCCCGGATCTTTGCCATAGCCGGACCTATAATGCCGGTCTGCCGCAAGCTGACCCAATGCTTTAACCCGCTTTCAATCACATACCGTTCCGAAGCGATCTTGGAAACAGCGTAATAGTCAAACATGCTGGGCTTGATCGGATCACCCACGCGGCCCCAGTGGATCGGCGGCATCCGGTCGCCCGTTTCCGCGACGGTTCCGATATATACAAAACGGGTGGTTTCCTCCTGCTTCAGCTTTTTAATGGCTTCAATCAGGTTCCGGGTTCCGCCGTAATTGACTTCCATGGCTTTCTTCGGATAATAATCCGCAGCCGGTGAAACAAATGCAGCCACATGCAGGATCAGATCGCATCCCCGAACCGCTTTTTCAACGAAAGATGCGTCCGTCAGGTTGCCATACATCATCCTGATACGGCTGTTCCCCTCATAGGGCTGCAGGCGATTCCGGCAGCTTTCATTGTCCAGGTCCAGAGCTATGATTTCATAGTTCCCGTTGTCAGCCGCCATCTGTTTCAGACTTTCCTGCCCCATGCCGCCGGCAGCACCTGTCAAAAGCACTTTCATCTGATGATACCTCCTTCATACCGAGGATTTCCTGATTCCTCCGTCATGGATTCACAGAAGACCTCTGCAAGGACAGTATAACTTTTTCTCTTTTCAAAGTATTGCATATATGTCATATTCTGCCGATATTTGTCGCATGTTTGAAATTGCCATGACAGTGTATCGCCATGGCAATGAAATGGATCAGACTGTGTAGGTTTTTGTCCCGGGCTCCTGTACCTGTTCGCTCCCATCCGGCAGGCGTACGGTGGCCGTACAGTTCACCGGAACTGTCACGGTAAAGACAGTGTGTTGATCTTTCTTCTGCCAGCCGCTTTCGATCCGGCCGTATACGCTGTCGTAACTTGCTTCCGCATGATCGAGATGTCCGCCGGGTCGCGGAGCAACCATGAAATGGTTTTCGCCATCCACCCGGATGCCGCAGCAGGTATCAAACAGCCATTCGCAGACAGCGCCCTTGGAATAGTGGTTCAGGGAGCAGATGCCGCTGTCGGATTTCGGTCCCTCCCAGCCTTCCCAGATCGTCATGGCCCCGCTCTTCGGCATGGACAGCCATCCGGGGATCTCCTCGTTTTCCAGCAGTCTGTAGGCATATTCGATATCCAGATCCGCCAGCACATAGAGGATCATCGGAGTGGACAGGAAGCCCGTCCCCAGCCGCCAGCCATAGTTGTCCAGTGCTTTGATCAGCCGTTCGTTTGCAAAAGCAGCCTGCTTTTCATTCAGCAGGTTCATATACAACGGACGGACCAGCTTCGCCTGACGGTCTGTGTCTATGGAAAACCTGGGAGTTTCTACCATTTCCTGATATGCTTTCTTCGCACCTTCTGAATACTCGCGAAGCATCTGTACCGGCTCGGTCTTTCCAAGAATCTCGCAGATTTCCGCCATGATACCCAGCACCCACGCAGTGTAAGCGGTGGATTCCTCGGGATGCGGCTCCACAAAATCCGTCCAGACAAATGCCTTCACATCATTCGGTTCCGCCCATTCACCGTAGGACTGGCCAACATTGACCGCGTATTTCCGGCTTTCACGGGATATTCCCAGCGGTTTGGACCGGAAATCCCCGCGCTTTCCGCAGCGGGAAATCATGAACTTCGCATAGCGCAGCATGTTGTCATAGTTGTCTTCCAGGATCCTTTTGTCCCCATACTTCAACCAGAAGCGATACGGCATCAGGATGCCGACGTCCGCCCAGCCCACGGAACCGTTCATGGGGTTCATGAACCAGTCCTCATTCGCAAAAGGTGCAATCTGGGGCAGCTTTCCGTTCTTCCACTGCCGGTCAAATACATCCCGCAGATGTTTGCGGGCGAATGCCGCGTAATCTGCCAGATAACTGGCCGTACCGAAGAACACCTGGCTGTCGCCGGTCCATCCCATCCGCTCCCGGGTCGGGCAGTCGGAAGGAATGTCCGTGGAGTTGGATTTCAGCGACCACTCCGTCGCCTTGTAAAACTGATTTACCAGCGGATTGGAACAGTCAAAGAACGAGGTGAAGGGAAAATCCGAATACAGCGCAATCTGGGTAAAATCATCCGGTTCATACGGAATCTCCGTTTCAATCAGGGCATACTGGAAACCGCCGTAAAAGAACTTCGGCTTGTATTCATTAACACCGTCTTTACAGGTATAAGTGAATTCCTGCAGCGGGGACAGTTTCCCTTTATGCATACACTGGATGTTTTTCTGGGTGAATTCCCCCGCGTCATCCAGCATTTCGCCCAGGCGGATATGAATCGTCTGGCCCTTCTTCGCGTTCAGCCGGAAGGCCAGATATCCGCACAGGTTCTGAGGAAACTTCAGCACGGTTTTCCCGTCAGGCGTCGTAATCTTCTCCACCGGCTTAAACTGCTCATGCTCAGTGACAAACACATTGTTGGAAGCGGTCAGCGGTACGTTGACCGGACTGAGCCTCGCATTCCCGGAATACGTCGGAAGCATATTGGCGTCAACAATCTCGCCATCCTCGTTATCCGCAAAACGGATCGGACCTTCATTGGACCACTGCCAGCTTTCATCCGTGCAGATGATCTGCTCATTTCCGTTTTGATCAACGATTTCAAGCTGCGCAATCAGGCGCGTCACAGAGCCGTAGGTGCAGGTGCGGCCCTTCGCGCCGCTGGATCCGCGGTACCATCCGTCAGCCAGTTCCACCGTCAGCGCGTTTTCTCCGCTTTGGATCAGTTCAGTCACATCGTAAACCTGATACTGAATGCGCTTATGATAGTCCGTGGATCCCGGAGCCAGGATGAAGTTTCCGACTCTTTCCCCGTTGATCCGCGCTTCGTATTCTCCACAAGCGGAGATATACAGCCGGGCAGTCACCGCACTGTGGGAAGTAAAAGCTTTCCGGAAACAGTCAACCGGATAACGGTCCTTTTTATTCGGAGAATAATCACCCGTAATCCATTGAGCTTTCCAGTCCGTAATTCCCATTTCGAAGAAGGCCTCACTCCACTCCCCGGGCTGATCTTTCTCATCCCACAGGCGAATCTTCCAGTTCACCTGTTCCCGGTCGGAAAGCATTTCCGGACAATCCGCATGCATGGAAGAACTGCTGACTTTTCCGCTGTCCCATTTTTCCGTGACGATCTGCCAGGCGGTCTGCTTTACTCCTCCTTCGCAGATCCACATCAGACGGGGATGCTGAATATCAATCCCGGCAGGGTTAACAAGGTATTCTGTCCGCAGGTTGATTGCTTTCATCGTGCCCCCTCCGCTTCTTCCGTCAGTTTCTTTGCAAGCCGGAACACCCGTGTGCTATTGATCATCAACTGCCGGCGGTTCAATGTTCCGTCTTTCAGTCCATCCAACATCGCCTTCAGATCGCCCGGTCCGCCCGGCATGACCAGATCACCTCCGGCAGCCGCAATTCTCGCGGCATTCGTTACAGGATACTTTTTCTTGCCTGAATTCAGTGCAGCAACAAGCCAGTCTGTCATGACAATCCCCTTGAATCCAAACTCTGCCCGCAGGATATCTTCGATCAAGTCACGACATTCAGCGGTGTGGACGCCGTTCAGCAGGTTATAGGAAGTCATCAGCGCGTGCGGCTGGCTTTCCTTCACAGCGATTTCAAAGCCTCGCAGGTAGATTTCGCGCATCGTCCGTTCGCTGACACTGCTGTTGCTGCCATAACGATTGGTTTCCTGGTTATTGGCGGCAAAATGCTTGATCGTCGTCCCGCGGCCGGGATGCTTCTGCACACCACGGGTCACGGCAGCCGCAAACCTTCCGGAGATCAGCGGATCTTCAGAATAATATTCATAATTCCGACCGCATCGGATATCCCGGTGGATGTTCAGTGCCGGAGCCAGCCAGAGATGTACGCCGAAACGCTCCATCTCATCGCCGACTATATCACCGCATTGCTCGGCAAACTGCAGGTTCCAGCTCTGTGCCAGCGCGGTACAGATCGGGATCGCGCTGCAGTTCTGCTCCAGAATTTCCCCGGTAACCTTTTTATGTTTTTCCAGGGATCTCATAACGATCGCCGCGGGAGCCGGCATCAGTTCCATGATGCTTTCCGGCATACCGCTGCCGATGCCATGCACACCGTTTTCATCCCGGGTATACTGCCGGCTCAGGCGCAGGCCAGCCGGCCCGTCCGCCATGATCAGTGCCGGAATTCCTTTTCCCTTCAGAACATTTACTGTTTCTCCGGCGGAACCTGCAACAGTTTGTCCGGCAGCACCGATCACGCTGCCGGAGCCTTTCCGTTTAAAGGCACCGATATTCATCAGGCAGAGTTCTTCGTCGCTCAGTTCCTCAACAAGGGGATCCGTTTCCTCGGGAAGCGTATAATCCACTTTTTCAGTGTCAAATGCAGAAGCATTGACCGGGATCACTGGCAGTGTTCCGTTCTCCTCTTTCTGCCGCTGTTCTGGTTTCCAGTCAGGCTGTTCCGATTTGCCAAGGCCATTTTTGACCTGCCTGATGAATGCTTCTGCGTCCAGGCACACGATGGCTGCCGCCAGTGTATCCCGGCTGGAAGTGCCGATCCGAATCACATAGTCGCCCGGTTCCAGGATCCATGCCGCGCGTGCCGGGTCATAGGAAGCGATCTCTCTCATGTCGAAGGACAATGTCAGTTCCTGTGTTTCGCCCGGCTTCAGCTCGTCTGTTTTTCCGAATGCGGCCAGCGTCTGATACGGCTTGTCCAGCATTAACTGAGGCGGAGAAACATACAGCTGGACAACCTCTTTTCCCCTGCATGTCCCGGTATTCTTCACAGTCACGCCGATCGAGATCCTGCCTGTTTCTTCGGTCGCTTTACCCATTTCCAATTCAAAGCGGGTATAGCTCAATCCATAGCCAAAGGGAAACAAAGGTTCTTTTCCGACACTGTCAAAATACCGGTAACCGACATAGATGCCTTCGGTATAGTGCGTATCATACCGGTCGCCGAAATCCCCGACCGCCGGCTGATCTTTCCAGGCAAACCAGGTTGTGGCCAGTTTCCCGGAAGGTATGTTCTTTCCCAGAATAAGATCCGCAAGGATGTTGCCTGTTTCCCCGCCCAACTGGCTGAGCAGCAGAATGTTCCGGACTTCCATGACCGGGGAAAGATCAATCACGCTGCCCACATTCAGCACCAGCAGAAACCTTTTGTATTTCCGGTTCAGCGCGAGGATGTCGCGTTTTTCCGTTTCGGTCAGCAAAATATCCCCCGGAACAGGTTTGCGATCCGAGCCTTCGCCGGAAATCCGCGCCAGGACATAAACGGCCGCGTCGCCTTCAGCATCCAGCGGAAGATCGTATTCCGGTTCCGGCATCACAGCACCCATGCTGTCCAGAATTGCCAGTGTCCCGCGTTTCAATGCCGAACGCTTCAGCCCGCGGATAAACTTCTTTTTTGCTTCCGGCCGGATTTCCCCGTATCGATCCATCCAGGATTTGCTGGTAATCCGGAATCCGGCTGCTTCAAGACCTGCTTCGGCTGTGACAAAAGCGCGGGAATTGACTTCGCCGGAACCTGTGCCGCCCTTTACGGTCTGGCGGGCTCCGCTGCCGTAAAGCGCCAGGTCACAGGGACCGTCCAGGGGAAATGTGCCGTCGGACTTCAGCAGCACCGCACATTCCGCTCCAAAGCGCCGCAGGATTTCATTATGCTCTCTTTCATATTCGTACATGTCTTTCTCCCGGATTAAGCTTCCGCTTTTTCATGCCGCGCCTTAATCTCCACCTGTTCTTTTGCAATGTTCTTTTCCACATCGAGGAATTTCAGGATAATAACCAGGATAATCCCTGTAAAGACTTCCAGCCCGACAAACGCAAAGGAAATGATCCCGTTCACACCGGCAGGCTGCTGCATCGCTATGGTCAGCACACCGTCCGCAGCCGGTTTCAGGCTTTCAAGCGCCACCTGGGCTGTCCAGCCGTTGGCCGCAAGGGTTGTGGCGGCTTCTGAAACGCTTCCTGCTGTAATAGGTGCAATATAGCCGGTACCGGCCAGCAGCCAGTTGAAAACGCCGGTCATAATCCCGACCATGGCGACTGCGATAATGTTATAGATACTCATGGCAGCGCCGTCCATCCGGATGTTTTTCCGCCATTCCAGATGATCCAGGCAGTCCGCGAAGAGCGCCATAAACACATAGGCACAAGGGAGGCCGCCGATATTCTTGATAAACTGACCGACCAGGACAATCACCAGGTTTGTCGGGAAAAGCCAGCAGATCAGGCTGCCGATGGCGTAGAGCACAAATCCGAACATAGTCACATTTCGCTTGCCGAATTTCTTTGCCAGCGGCCAGACCGCGAAAATCCCGATTCCCATGGGAATGCCGCCGATGACCGAGACCAGCATCTGGGTGATTCCGTCATTATATGTCCCCAGAACATAATTGCAGTAATAAACCAGTCCCATGTTTTTCATTGTCATTCCGACAGTATAAACGAAGAAATAGACATACATCAGAATCATGTACTTGTCTGTGAAAAGAATTTTCATCTGCCGGCCGAATGAAAGCTTGCTCTCCTCTGTTTCGGCTTTGCTGCTCTCTTCCGTAACCCGCTCTTTAGTAAAGTAATATTCAATCAGCGTCAGCGGGAGAGCAATGATGGAAAGAATGGACATGAGCGTAATCCATTTTGATTTGTCCACCCCGATCATCGGCATGATAACCATGGGGAATACAAGTGCCACCAGAATACCGCTCATCATAATCGTCGTGATCTGATTGAATACACTCAGACCGCCGCGAGCAGTACCATCGCGGGTCGACAGCGGAACCATCAGATTGTGGCTCATATTGTAGATGGTATAGGCAAAGGAATAGAAAAGGTTGTAGGAGATCATCACCCAGATGGCTTTCATGCTGTCGCTGCCTTCCGGAACCGTAAATAGCAGGATGCCGGTCAATGGAACGAGGAAGGCGGAAAGGAACAGCCATGGCCTGGCTTTTCCCTGTTTTGTGCGGGTACGGTCGATCACCTGACCCATCACTACATTGGTAATGGCATCAATCACCTTGGACACGATCGGAAAAACCGTCAGGAAAATTCCGCCCCACAGCGGAGTCAGGTTCAGAACATCTGTGTAATAGACATTCAGATAGGTTGCCAGGACAGCATTCAGCAGCAGAGCGCCTGCCGGTCCAATCAGATATCCCAGCCACTTCTCAGCTTTCGTGACAGTATCGCTTTTAATGCGGCTGTCGAAAATCGGGGCAGAAAGCTTTTCCATAATGGTGACTCCTTTCGCAGTCGGATAGTACAGGGGTTTTCTTCGTTTTGCTGGTCCGATTCCATATTCATTTTAGCAGATCGCGGCGCTCAGGTATTGCAGATTTGTCGCGATTACTTTATAATTGTCACATGTTTGGGAGGTGCTCCATGAAAAAAGAAGATCTGGTCTATTTGTGTACAATTGTCGGAAATCTGTCCGGAATTCCGGTCAGGTTGTATAAAGATGACCGGCTGTGTTTTTACCACAGTGTTGTAGCGCTCCCCGGAGATCCAATATTGCTGGAGCATAACGAAATATCAGTACCGAATAACCACATTCGTTTTTTTGTTACACCGAATTTCTTCTATTACGGTGAAGTCATCAGCGGTGCATACAGGATCATGATCGGTCCAAGCAGGCAGGCGGCTGCGCAGGATCAGGAACTGAAGGATATGGCCTTTCAGCTGAATTTGAGTCCGGATGATGTCTCTGATTTCCTTTCCGGTATGAAACAGATCATCCGTCTTCCCCTTGAAAGCATGATGCAGATGATGTGCGCCGTCAATTTTATGCTGAATCACGAAAAGATTACCCTGAACGACCTGATCGGAGGAGACAACCGATTCGAATTTGAGAAAAAGCGCTCTGAAGAACGGCTTTCAGAAAAAACAACCCCTCCGGAAGAGCTTCACAACACATTGGCAATCGAACAGACGATTATGAACATCATCCGTAAAGGAGATGTTGCTGCTTTGGAATCATTTGCCCGGAATGCTCCGGCAGTTCGTCCGGGAATCATGGCCAGGGAACAGCTGCGGCAGGTCAAAAACACCTTTATTGTCACAACCGCAGAAGCAAGCCGGGCAGCAATCCGCGGCGGAATGGATGTGGAAGACGCACTGACATCCAGTGACGCGTATATTCAGGAATGTGAAATGATGACAGACGGAAGTCAGATCACCAAACTGCAATATGATATGATCCTGTTTTACACCCAGCAGGTGCAGCGGATACGTCATGGAAACTATGCTTCGGAATTAGTGAAGAACGTCGCAAGCTATGTTCAGCATCATCTGTCCGAAACAATCACAACCGAACAGATCGCTGACCATCTGTTCCTGAGCCGGCAGCATTTGTCCCGCAGGTTTACTCAGGAAGCTGGTGTTCCGCTGGCCGCCTTTGTACGCAACGAAAAAATAGAAGAAGGCAAGCGTCTCCTCCGATATACAGACAGATCAGCATCTGTCATTGCAGCTTATCTTGGTTTTTCCAGCCAGGGGCATTTTTCGAAAGTATTCAAAGAAACAACCGGAATGACACCGGGAGAGTATCGGGAAAAGAAACGCAAATGATCAAAGGGGCCATTAACCGTTTTACATTGGTGTCCCTACTTCGATTAAGTTACCGTCCGGATCATAGAAGCGTATGACCTTCTGCCCCCAGCTGTGCGTCATGAGTCTGTTGACGTATTTCACTTCCGGGTAAGCCTTTTCAAGCCTATCGATAAAACCTTCAATATCAGGTTCCTCAAAATAGAGCTCGCTGGCATTGTTCTCCGGAATGATATCTCTCCCAAGAAACTCTTTCCAGTATTTTTCTTCCTGCAATGCCAGACCTTCCGTCAGGATCATATTTCCATCATTGTCAAGAATCATCTCAAGGCCAAAAAGATCATGATAGAACTGTTTGGATCTCTCGATATCTTTCACTACAATCAGTATGTTTTTCAGTTTCATCGTTTCCCTTACCCGACGATCTTACCGGCAAACTCTGCCGCCGCCTTAAGATCCGCTTCATCAGGCTTTCCCTTATGGAGACCCTTGAATTCGCCTTTACAGTGGAATTCTCTCTCGTCCATCGGGATACCGGCTTTATCAGCCACAGCCTTGACTTTCTTCCATGTTGAATTCATCATCGCCGCTGATCCGAAGTTAACAATTTTGCCAACCTTTCCTTTATCCAGTGATAAAACAAAGCTTCTCACTTCCGGATCAATCGTGAAAGCATAGTAGGAGTTGCCCAGGAACAGGATATCCACAGGCTCCGTGATCGGGGCAGAGATCGGCAGCGCCTCGGCCCCGACAGCTTTGGCGATCGCCTCTGCCAGTCGCTTTGTATTCCCCGTTTTCGTATAATACCTGACTGCAATTTTCATTGTTCACTCGCATCCTTTCTATTAAACTTTCTCAGTTAGGAATATCCGGCCTTATTCTGAAAACCGGCTTCACCTCAATACATTTCGGCAATCATACATCTTGCCGAACCGCCGCCGTTCTCTTCGATACAGCTCAAAAAGGGAGTAATCAGTTTCATTCCGGAATCAAGAAACCGGATCTGCTCTTCTGACAGACTGTTATAAGCCGTGAGGGACATAATCAGGCATGGCTCACCTCTGTTATTATGAACCTCCAGCATGTTTCCGGCGAAATGGCTCATCTGGTCAAAGGTGATTTCCACAATGGTTTTTCCTGTCTTCTCAAGAGATTCTCTTACCGTTGATCGTTCCTTCGGATCCGTGATGGAATCCATGCAGACGACTGCGATCTTGCTGCCGACATGCATCATGACATTTGTATGATAAATCTGTTTTCCATTTGCATCTGCGGAGTTAAAAAGAACCGGTGAATATCCCAGCTGCCGGCAGAAATCTTCCAGCACGGTTTCATTTGTCCGGGGTGATCTGCATGCGTAAACGATTTTGTTTTCCCTGTCCAGAACCATGGAACCCGTCCCTTCAAGGAACAGTCCGTCTTCCTCATAATGAGTCAGGTCAACTGTTTTCTGAATGTCAAAGTTCTCTTTAATCGCCTCAAGGACCGCAGGTTTTCTCTCCAGCCGTCTGTTCTCCGCAAACATCGGATACAAAACAAGCGTTCCGTCTTCATGTGTGGAGAACCAGTTGTTGGGAAATACGGAATCCGGCGTGTGCGGCTCCAATGTATCTTCCACTGCGATCACATGAATCCCGCATGCCTCCAGCAATTCAATATAGGCGTCCGATTCTTTTCTGGCCAATTCAGGAATATTATCCTCTGATCCTTCCTTCTGGAAAGCATTGTTGACCGCAGTCTCTGCGTTAAAGCCAAAGGCCACCGGCCGGACCATCAAAACAGTATCCGTCGTCTGCTCATCCGCAAGAGTGCCGGAGATCAGTCCCGGCATCGTAAGTGCCAGAACCATCGCAATCATTAAAGCCAGACGCTTTATTCTCATTGAAAAGACCCCTTCCTTTTTTCTCTTCCCGGCCTATCAGAAGTCTCCTGATATTTCATATTACCATATGTACCAAAAGAAGTGAAGGCGCACAAGCAAGCTTTCCTACCGTACACACATCATATTACACAAAACATCAACAAGCAAGTAAATCGATTGAAACGCTTATTGTGTTCCGCCGGCATATACTGTATACTGGATTTTGCGGAAAACAGGAAATCACTTCCCGGCCTCAAAGGGAATGATACGATGGACAAAAAGCAGCACGCTGTCTGATCAGTAACTGATCACCGGAGGGTCAAGATGAAATACAGAAGATACGCTCTTTTACTCGTGTTATTCATTGCTGTCTTTGCGATGTTTCAGGGCGCAAATGCTTCAGCTGACGAAATGAAGTATACCCAAACAGTCTGTCCCCTTGAAAGAAACGGGACAGAGCTGCACCTGTCACAAACTTTGCTCAGTGGAACGCAGCCGCAGAAGCAAATCCTGTTGGTTCACGGCGTGACGTATTCTTCTCATGAGTTCGATATCGATTATCAGGACTACAGTCTCGTCAGGCTGCTGGCCCGGAACGGATACGGCGTGTGGCAGCTGGATATCGCGGGATTCGGAAGATCCGAAAATGTTGAGGACGGTTTGATGGTGGATTCTGCCTATGCTGCGGAGGATATCCATGCGGCAGCGGAAAAGATCATCCGTGAAACCGGACAGGAAAAAATCGATGTATTGGGGTGGAGCTGGGGTACTGTGACCGTCAGCCGCTTCGCGGCCGCGCATCCGGAGATGATCGACAGGCTGATTCTCTATGCGCCCATTCTGTGCGGGATCGGTGATTATGAAGTAACGGAACCGTTTCACCATAATACCTGGGAACATGCCGCAGATGATTTTCAGCGCTGCCCGGACGGTTCCTTTGATGAGTCCGTTACCGACCCGGCCGTTTTGGAATGGTTTTGCTCATCCTGCTGGCATTACGACGGCGAATCGAGTCCGAACGGAGGCAGAAAAGAGATCTGTGTGGATCCTTCCGTTCAATTGATCAACCTGACCAGGATCAGCAACCCGACTCTGGTCATTTGCGGTGATCAGGATCCCTATCTGGACTATCATCTGGTAAACCGCTGCCTGGACGATCTGCCGGATGGTTCTGTTCTGGAAATGATTCCGGGCGGAGCGCATGTCGTTTTTCTGGAAAAACCGTACTATCATGTTTTTCAGGAACGCCTGCTGAGATTTCTTCAGGATGAAATCTCCGTGAATGATGCGGCCGCCTGACAATCACGTTTCTCCCATCATGACGCCGAACATCAGTGTTCCGAGTTCCATATAGAGCAGCACCGCGAAGAAATATCTGTTTTCCCGCTTCGTTTCCTTTCTCAATATCAGAAACAGCCCGACAGCCGCAAATATGAAAGTATGAATCAGTCCCGATGCCCTGTAAAACACCGGCAGTTCCACTTTCATTCCGCAGGCCAAGGCAATCGGATACAGCCCCATCATGCACAAGTGGCCGAACCAGTTGGCGACAAATGCCAAAGAATAAGACATCAGTGGAAAGGATGCTTTCTTCCACACCGCCGCAAGCGCCAAAAGGGTTAAGATTATAAACGGGAACCCCTGAATGCTTTCTATACGGGGAAAGTTCGTGAACAGGATCTCCCCTTCGTCGTTTACCACATTGAGGCCAAATGCCAGGAGCATTCCCCGATGGAAACCCAGAGAAGCGTTCCGCCCAATGTGGCCAGCGTCCAGGGAAGGGCAAGCTGATCCGGCGACTTCCTCTTAAAACGCGTTGCAAGAATCACCGAGGCGAGGGAACAGAAAAACAGTACCACGCAAGTGATCAGCCGTCCGATGGTGGGGTCTGTTTCTTCCCCTGCCACATCCATAACAGGAAGGAACCTGGTGCTGTTACACGACTTGATCAGGTAAAAAGCGCCCATCGCAACACATGTGGTTATAATCATCAGAACGATTGGCTGCCATTTGTCTTTGTGCTTCATCCGATTGCCTCCTTGCATCCTCGCTGGCTCGCACCGAACACCGAATCAGGGCTTTATCAGTTCTTCCAGCGTCGTAAACAGTGTCTCCGGCTCTACAGGTTTGGAAAGATGGGCATTTAATCCGGCCTGCATGCTTTGCTGAACATCCTCATCAAAGGCGTTTGCCGTTAACGCTATGATGGGGATTTTCTTTGCGTCGGGTCTGGCAGCAGCCCTGATTCTCCGGGTCGCCTCCAGTCCATCCATTTCCGGCATCCGCATATCCATCAGAATCGCATCATAATAGCCTTCTTCGTGTTCCTCAAACATTTCCAGAGCAATACGCCCGTTTTCCGCATGGTCGGCCTGGATCTCCCGCATGGAAAGCACCATCATCATGATTTCGGCGTTTACCGTGACATCTTCCGCCAGCAGCACCCTGCGGCCTTTCAGCTCTGTCGTTTCCCGGACATGCTCCGTTTTTTTCTTTTTGAAAGCTTCCCTGAATTCATCCAGCACGGCCCCGGCAAAGAGCGGTTTCGCAACAAATGTATCAACGCCTGCCGCCCTGGCTTCCTCCTCAATATCATCCCAGTTATATGAGGTAAGTATGATTACCGGCGTTTCGGCGCCGACCACAGCCCGAATCCTGCGCGTCGTCTCCACACCGTCCATATCAGGCATGCGCCAATCCACCAGAATCAGGTTATAGGGTTCCCTCCTGGCATAGCGTACTTCCGCCATCTGCAAACCTTCCGCCCCGGACAATGCCTTTTCACAGTTCACGCCAACCTGTCCCAGCACAAGCTGTGCATGCTCACAGGCGATTGGATCGTCGTCAATCACCAGCACGCACAGTTCATGGGGATTCAAATCTTTTTCTTCTTCCCCGGCGCTTTTGCGATCGCTGTCGATCAGCGTAACCGTAACGGTAAACGTCGTTCCTTTATGTTTTTCGCTCTCCACTGAAATCGTGCCGTTCATCAGTTCAACCAGACTCCTGGTGATGGCCATCCCCAGACCCGTGCTTCCAAAGCGGCTTGTTCTGGATGAGTCCTCCTGGCTGAACGCATCAAACAGCTTCGGAAGATACTCCTGACTCATCCCGATGCCCGTATCGCTGATGATAAAGCGCAAGGTGGATTTTCCATTGAATCGTGCGGTTGACTCCACAATGAATGTGACGGTACCGCCTGATGGTGTAAACTTGACCGCATTCCCGAGGATATTGATCAGGACCTCTCGCAGCTTCATATCGTCACCGATATAATAATCGCCGACCGCGCCATTCACACGGCACACATACTCAAGGCCCTTTTCTCTGCACTGGCCGCTTATCATCGTGTTGACCTGGGCCAGCAGCTTCGCAAAAGAAAACTCTTCATTGTTCACGGTCATACGCCCGGATTCGATGCGGCTCATATCAAGAATATCGTTGATAATGCTGAGCAGATGCTGCGCCGACAGCCCGATCTTCTCAAGATGCTCCCGTGTCGCTTCAGAAATGCCGGGATCGTTCAATGCAATCCGTTCCAGGCCGATGATCGCATTCATAGGCGTGCGGATCTCATGGCTCATGTTTGACAGGAAAGCTGTCTTCGCCTTGTTTGCCTGATTGGCATCTTCCAGTGCAATGCTCAGCGATTCCCGCTGTTCTGCCAGTTCCTGCATCATTTTCTT
>Ga0265298_10004445_pt1 | contig 17919 bp, 16 predicted proteins | sample AusTroGonzalo_MG_3_FD_193486 | JGI IMG/M metagenome (GOLD analysis project Ga0265298, IMG submission 193486) | Bovine rumen microbial communities from tropical cattle in Woodstock, Queensland, Australia - Gonzalo_01 | ecosystem: Host-associated > Mammals > Digestive system > Stomach > Rumen ... | reverse complement strand
TATGATTTTTTCGTCTTTGCCAATTAACAGTTTAAGTTCGTTGTCCATAAAAATTGCTCCAAAATGACGGACCCTAATAAATTACAATATTTATTGGAATTTTGACAAATTACGTTTGTTTTTGTTTACAATTTTATCAAAAATTATGATATATTATAGAAACGGTTCCTTAAGGAGATGCACTCCCCATTCGCGGATCATGCTCACATAAGTGCTAAAGCACTAAGTGAGCAAAGAGATCACGTCGGGCATGACAACCAAAACGGAGAAAATCAACTTTTAGGGTATGGAGATTAAAATGGAAGAACAGAACATCCATTCGGCAGAAGTCCAAAAGCAAATGAGAAAGGTGGGGCTGAAAATTGCGTTTATCATGGCGCTATTGATGAGTTTCGGACTTTCGCTCACCGGCCAGCTGATGGCAGAACACCCGCCTGAGATGCCGACAATCGCAATCGTCATCGGATTCTTGAAATGTTTCGGCTTGAGCTTTGTCATTAGCTTTGCAATTGGCTTTTTCGTACCGATTCCCAAAGTGAATGCCGCCCTCGCCCGCAAGTTCCACCTGCAGCCGCGTACCCCAAAGGCACATTTCGTGGAATCGCTCGCTTCGAACTTGATTTACACGCCACTAATCACAACTGCCATGGTCTGCTTCGTGTACTTCACAATGATGCCAGAAGGCCACAAGCCGCCGTTCCTTGCGATGTTCATTTTTTCACAAGTCGTTTGCCTTGTCGTAGCGCAAGTGTTGATTATGGTGTTCGTGCCAATTATCATGAAGCTTGTGCTGCCGAAAATGCCACCGCGACAATAACAGTAGACAATCGGCAGTAGGCTGTAAGAAGTAAACACGCACGGGATGACCCGTGCGTGTTTTGTTTTTTAATGAGTTCCCTGCTTTAGGCCGGGAAGAAAGCTAGCCGAGACGTTCGTTCACGACATCCCAGTTGACGATACTCCACAGCGACTTCAGGTAATCCGGACGGCGGTTACGGTAGTCTATGTAGTAGGCATGTTCCCATACATCGAACGTGAGGAGCGGCTTGAGATCCTTAGTAATCGGGTTCTGGGCGTTGCCCTCCTGCGTAATCACAAGCTTGCCCGTATCCAGCGCCGAGAGCCAAACCCAACCAGAGCCAAAAAGTCCAGCACCCTTCGTCTGGAAATCTTCCTGGAACTTTTCAAACGATCCAAAATCACGTTCAATCAACTTTGCGATTTCACCCGTCGGGACATTGCTCATCGTCGGAGCCTTGAACTGCAAAAAGTACATAGCATGGTTCAAAATCTGCCCTGCGTTATTGAACACGCCACCTTCGGACGTCTTTACGATTTCTTCAAGGGACTTGCCTTCGAAAGCGCTCCCCGGAAGTGCGGCATTGAGATTATTCACATAAGTCTGCAAGTGCTTGCCAAAATGAAACAGCATCGTTTCTTGGCTAAGTGCAGGCGCAAGATCCGCCATTCCATACGGTAGTGACGGCATCTCAAATTTTCCATTAATAGGTTGAAACATGGAGAACCCTCCTTTTTTTGACATTTTTATCATTGCTCTAAATAAATATATACTAACCTAGCGCAATATCGTATCAAAAAAGTAAGAAATGATTATTCCATATTATACCTTAAAACAATAGATCCCGGCACAGAGGCCGGGAAAACAGCATAAAAGGAAATGCCCGCCGATGGCGGGCATAACTCGAGGATGACTAAAGACGATTATTCTTCGTCGCCTTCGTCGGAACCTTCATCGCTAGCAGCTGCTGCGGCGGCATAGTTGCCGAGCAAGATGCTCACGTCCACGGACTGGAGGTCTGCAAGGCTCTTCACGCCCGTCTTCTTGTCTTCTTCGACCTTGGCGAAGTTAGCGACAATGACGTTTGCAGAACTTGCTTCAAAGCGGCGAGTCTTATTGGCGAGGCTCATGTTGCCCTTTGTTGCCGGGAAGAACTTGGCTTCGAGCCTTGCCATGTCCTGAGAAGTTCTCACAGTCTGGAGAGCACCGCAAGCAATGGCCCAAGTGGACTTGTTCATTTCGATGCCGTTGTTCACCAAATCAAGCACCATGGAGTTACCCTTGAAGGACTTGTTTGTCGTGGCTTCGTAATGTTCCCTAGCCTGGTTGACATAGTTACCCTTCTGCATGAAGAGCATGGCGATAACGCCAAAGACGAGAACGGTAAGAGCAATGGAAATATTCTTTAAATTCATGACGTTCTCCCTTATTCAAAATGGTATTCAGCCGGCTTTTCAATCTTGAGGCTGTTTGCAAGGTTATACTGGACCAAAGCGCTATAGTCAACGTTCTTGAGCTTGCCCTTGGCATAGCTGAACTTCACAACGCAATTCTTACCGCAAGCGACTTCCTTAGAACCCTTTTCGTTCTTGAGGAGAATCGTGCCTTCGGCAAGGCCTGCCTTCTGGAAAATGCCGTTCTGCACAGCGTCGTTAATACCAGCGCCAGTGTAAAGGTGAGAAATCTGCTTGAAGCGAGCGTCCTTGTCGGATTCGATAGCGGTAAGAGCGCTCTTGAATGCAGCTTCGCTCTTAGCACCGGAAAGCACAGTGTAAACGAGCTTCCAGGCCATGCTGTACTGGTCAACAGAACGCCACTGTTCCACGAGAACCTGTGTATTCTTTTCCAAATAAGCCGATTCCTGTTCATTTGCAGTACGCTTTGCCTGTTCCTCATAGCCGCCCTTGAGCGTCATCAGGATAACGATGAGAGCGACGAGGATGACAACGTCAACCACGACGAGGATCTTCATTTTCTTTTTATCCATAGTATTCCTTTAGAAAAAGTCGTTTCAGAAACAATCTAAACTTTAATTTAAAAAAATCAAGCAAATTTAAAGTAAAAATAGAGCACTTACGCGCCTATTTTTTATATTCTTCTCATATGAGCGAAGATATTTCCAAATTACCGTCCCAGATTATCTACAACAACCTCAAGGAAATGATGCGCGCCAAGAATACCGCGCACGAATCCATTTTCAAGTTCCACTGGAAAAAGATGTGGCCGTTTAGCCTTATTTGGCCGCAGGTGGATTTTGTCCGTATCGTAAGACTCATGGACGAGTTGCGCAAGAACGTCATTTCGCAAAAGGCGCTCGTCAAGGAAGCTAAGAAAAAAGCCAAGCCGTACGAAGAAACGTTCCTCGGAACCATTCCGCCTTATCTAGAATGTCTTGACGTTTCTTGCAAGTGCCTCGCCGATGTCGCCCAGTGGAAGCAGGACATGCTCGAAAAGAAGCTCCATCACGATGTAAAGATGGTCCGCGATGTTTCGGAATATAACAACATCCTCAAGGCATACGAGAAGGCGCAAAACGACCTCGTCAAGGCAGGCGAATTTGTCAGACTGGGCTGGGTGGAAATGCTTAAGGGTTACGTAAACGAAGTCGAAGGCAAATAATGCCAGCTATAAGCGTCATCATCCCAATGTACAACACCGAGGCATACATCAATGACTGCCTCGACAGTCTCGTTGCACAGACTTTTACGGATTTTGAAGCTATCATTATCGACGACGGTTCGACCGACGAAAGCGCTCGAATTGCCGCCGGCTACGCCTCATCCGACGCCCGTTTCAGGCTTATTGGACAACCGAACAAAGGACCGTCCGAAGCCCGCAATACAGGACTCAAGATTATGCGAGGGGAATACGTTACGTTTATCGATAGCGATGACTGCGTAGCCCCGAACTTTCTGGAAACGTTATTTTTCATAGCGCAGTTGCATAAGGCCGATGTCGCCTGCTGTTCCATCAAGAATATCGATGAAGCGTACAAGTGCGACGGCACAACGCCCAACACATCTATTTCGGCAAGCCTCACGCCAGAAGAAGCGGCCAGGATTTCGCTTTACCAGGACTCATTGCCGGATTACTCCGCCTGGAATAAGCTATACAAGGCAGACTTGTGGAAAGGGAAGTTTTTCCCGGCAAATACGATTTACGAAGATCTCGCCGTCGTTCCCGAGATTTTGCTTGGAGCAAACAAAGTAGTAACGACAAAGTCACACCTCTACTTTTACCGCAAGCGCGCCGGAAGCGAACTCGCCACGCAGACTGGCAGCACAAAAATCATCCTTTTGCTAGACATTGCCGAAGACGTTTTCGAAAAGATGAAGCATATTTCGAAGCCGCTTTACAAAGCTGCCCGCAGTATGCTCGTGAGCGCAAGCTTTAGCATCTTGATGCGCACTAGCGACGATGAAAAATTTGCAGAAAGCCGCAAAAGAGCGATTGCGCACATCCGTAAATATCGTTTTGGCACGTTCTTTGATTTGAGAATTCGCATGCGCAACCGCATGGCCATTTTGCTTTCGTACCTCCCCCGTTCAATCTTTTTGAAGATTCTTAAGAAAGGTCTTTCGTGATTTCCTTAACGTTCAAAGAAGTCGTTATCCGCATGGCACGGCGCATCCTTGGAGAGGAGCGCGTACACGACCGTTTGATTGAACGAGGGATTAAGTTAAGGCATTTACAGGACGGTTACTCGGGAAATGGCGAGATTCTCGAAAGTTGCGACGGTGGCGAGAGTCGCCAGACGCTCATATTCATGGCTGACGGCAAGTGGATGCACGGCGGGCTCACGGACCGCTTGCGCGGAATGGCAAGTGCGTACAAGTTTGCTACCGAGCACAATCTTGACTTCAAGATTTTCCACACTTCGCCGTTTTTGCTTCAAGAAATTTTGCAGCCGAATAAAGTCGACTGGATTATTGACGAACACGAAATAAGCCACAATTGCGAAATTGCCAAGCCCGTATTGCTTTACCGCGAGGATTTCAACAATGATTCTGCGCTAGAAAGGCAGCTGGATTCTAGGCACAAGCAGTTCCATCTTTATTCGTGCGTAGACACTGTCGGCGAAGAATTCCCTAAATACTTTAACGAGCTTTTCAAGCCTTCCCCGCTGTTAGAAAATGAACTTACGCATTACAGCGCATTACTAGGCGAAAGCTACACCGCTATTTCGTTCCGCTTCCAGAACAAGCTCGGGGATTTTAAGGAATTCACGTTCAAGGAATTGTCAGAGAAGGGCAAGCGGAAACTGTTGAGTGCGGCATTGAACATGCTCAATACCGCACCCGGAACAGCGTCCGGGGAGACAGCGTCAAAGTACGAGGCAATATTGGTAACGGCGGATAGTCCGACGTTCCTTGCAGAAGCGGAGAAATTGCCGAACGTTGTTACGGTCAAGGGCAAAAGCATCCACATCGACTTCAACAGTTCCAAGAACGCTACAGATTATCTGAAAGCGTTCACAGAATTTTTCTTGATTTCAAAGGCTTCCAAAGCAATCCTTTACCGCAATCGCAAATACAAGACGTATCCGTCAAACTTCCCAAAGTACGCGGCGATGCTTGGGCACGTACCGTACGAGATTGCGGAAGAATAAGCACCATAAAAATTCGTTTATTAAAAAAAGCACGAATACAATTTCGAAAAGCAAAAATTGTTGTATTCGCAATTACTGATTAGAAACTAAAAAAATGCAAAGCGGCTAAAACTTCAAAAGTTTTCTAGGAATAAATAATTTGGGCAGGCGCATCCAGAATCGAGGAGAAAGCGAAATCACCTTCGGAATCAGGCGGAGCGCCTTGAGCTTGCTCTGGGCTGCAACGGCAGAAAACCAGTTTGCCTTCCAGCAACGGACCGCTTTTTTATACAACGGGTGCTTGCTGTAGTTTTCCGCCAAGATACGCAAAATTTCGCTAAAAATGCGGTCATTGTCCACATGCAGATTGTCGCCGTGTTCCCGGTAATAGCAGCACACAAAATCCTTTGAAACCGGTTGCGGGCCATAGTGGTAAAGAATGCTCAGATAAAGCGGATAGTCTTCAAAATAATACCGCTTATCGTAGCCACCGATTGCGAGAATTTTTTCGCGCACAAACATTTCGGCACAGCCGTGCAAGGCTTTCTGCCCCAGGAAGGACTCTTCAAAAGAAATGCGCGGGACACTCCGCAAGTAGCGAACGTCCATTTCGGAGCCAATCTTATCGCCATCGTATAGCGGGACAATCTGCCCAAAACAGGATGCGGCTTCTGGGTGTGCATCCAAAAAATCGCTCTGTTTTTTAAGGCGATCCGGCGGCATGATGTCATCGGACGAAAACGAACAGACATAGCGACCACGAGCTAGAGAAAGTGCTTCTATAAGCGTCGGTACAACGCCCTTATTCGGCCGATGGATGTACGTGAATTTCAGTTCATCAGCCAAGCGCTTTAGAATTTCAGGGGTACGGTCCTTGCTTCCGTCGTCAATGACAATCAGTTCAAAATCGACACCGGACTGCAACATTACAGAACGCACAGCCGCTTCGACATACTGCTCATGGTTATAACTTGGCAAGATTACAGAAACTTTTGGAGTCATTTTTCACCCCACTTTAAGCGGCAGACGAGAACAAATGAAGCAACAAGCGTAAGGAAATTTTCTAGCGCATACGCCATCATCGGGCCATTGAACTCATAAAGTTTTACAAAGGCATAAGTCGATAGCGCCAAGACAAGTTCCGAACAAATTTCAAGCGTCAGGAATTTCTTTGTTTCACGACGCACAATCAGCACAAGCCCAAGCGCCCAGCCGCCCACGCGGAAGAAATCACCAAGCAACTGAACTGGGAGATAATCGGCGGCCCCCGCATACGATGAAGAAAGCATCACTGCAACAAGGAGCGAACGGCCAAAGTAAAGAATCAATACAGCCACTAGCGCAAGCAACATCGTCTTAAGGAATATCGGGCGGAACATTCCCCAGAATTCCGATTTCGTCATTTTCGCAGAGACTCGTGGCAAGATGATAACGCCGAGGATGGCCGAGAAAAACGCCGTCAAGAAATCCGATATTTTCCAGATTCCCTGCCAAATGCCGGCAGCATCCCACCCTAGATTATCGCCAACAGTCTGTCGCATAAACGTGAGCACCACAGGCGACAAGAGCATAGGGACAATTCCCATCAACGCATACGAGAGCCACGGCGCACGGATGTCAAGCGCGCTCTTGCGGATTTCACGCAGGCTAAAGCCAGCACGTGAAGCTATTTGCGCCGCAAAAATTCCTGCAACTACAGACTGCGTTGCCACAATCGAAAGTACGCTCAGGCGCCCCGAATAAAGGAAAAACGCGACCCACAGCATTTGCCATAGCGAGGACACCATGTTGATGAGCGCCCAACGGCGGTAATGCCCAAGCCCGTTCATCACAGATGCGGAAATCGTAATGATGTTTGTCGCAAAGACGCCCGGCAAGGCAAAGATAATCGCCGCCTGCACAAGACGCGGGTGGATTCCCGGGAAAAACGATTCGAGCGGGACAGTAAAGCAGAGAACAAGTGCTACAGCAAACGTGAAAATACTAGCAAACGTGGTCAAGCGAAAACCGCCTCGCCACACGCCTTTCAGTTGTTCCAAATCATTTTTATTCTGAGCGCTAAGGCTGACCCAGCCATTTTGTAGCGCCAAAGAAGACGTCGCCTGCCCCATCGTCATAAAGTTCATGAACTGGCCAACGCATGCAAAAGCACTCGGCGGCAAGAACACCGCCAAAAGCTTGTTCACTACAAAAACGCGCAAGGCGTTGAGGAACGTCACCATTCCAGAACCCATAAACGCCTTCCAAAAATTCACAGGCTGAGGATTTGTCTTGTTTTCCCTAGAACTCATTAATGGCTCCAATCACTTCGGAGACTTCATCGTCGGTCATCACGGGACTCATGGGAATGCTGAGAATCGTTTTCGCCATCGCTTCTGCAACCGGATACTCGCCGCTAAACTCGTGGGCATAAGCCTCTTGCAAATGCGGCGGAATCGGGTAATGGATGAGCGTTTCAATTCCGCGGGCAGCCAAGAATTTTTGCATTTCGTTGCGAGATTCTTCATTCTTTAAGCGGATCACGAACACATGGTAAACATGTTCCGAAGGCGTTGCAGGAATCTCGGGCAAAAGGACTTTCGGATTCTTGATTTCGGCGCAATAACGAGAAGCGATTTCACGACGGCGTTCATTGGAAGCGTCCAAATGCGGAAGCTTCGCGAGCAAAAGCGCCGCTTGCATTTCGTCTAGGCGAGAGTTTACCCCCTTATACTTGTTCACGTACTTGCGCTCGGAGCCGTAATTGCCAAGAGCACGCACCATGTTCGCGACATCGGCATCGTTCGTAAGAACCATTCCCGCATCGCCAAGCGCCCCCAGATTCTTTGTCGGGTAAAAGCTGAAAGCCGCAGCAGAACCAAATGTTCCCGCACCACGGCCATCACTCATTCGCGCACCATGAGCTTGAGCACAGTCTTCAAAAAGCAACAAGTCATGTTCATTGGCAAACGCACAAATTTCATCCATGGCGCAGAGGCGCCCGTACAAATGAACAACCAAAATAGCACGAGTCCGAGCCCCGTAGGCATCCTTCAAGCGTTTAGGATTCATGTCATAGCTGTTTTCGGCAGGTTCCACAAGTACCGGCTTGAGTCCAACAGCGCTAACGGCAAGGACAGTCGCGATATACGTATTCGCCGGCACCAAGATTTCATCGCCCTCGTGCAAGCGACCCAGTTCCATTGAGGCCCGCAGCATAAGCGAAAGGGCATCCAGGCCATTCCCGACACCTACGGCATACTTGACTCCGCAGTATTCCGCAAAAGCATTTTCAAAGCGTTCGCAATAATGCCCCCGAATATACCAGCCAGATTCCACGACGGAACACGCAGCATTTTTGAGATCATCCATGAAGGGAGCATTTAAGCTTTTGAGATCAAGAAAGGGAACTTTTGTCATAAACTCCAATATAAAAAAAATCGGCTCCGATAAACGGAACCGATTACTGAGCTACGAAGGGCTCGAACCTTCGACCCACGCCTTAAAAGGGCGTTGCTCTACCAACTGAGCTAGTAGCCCGAGCACGAGCAAATATATAAAAACATTTTTGTATTGTAAAGGTGTCGAAAACCCCAATAAACAAAAAAAATCACGCTTATGGGACGTTTAGTGCAAAATATTTGTTCGACTTTTTATAAATTTACATCATGGATTTCTTGAAAAAACTCTCAGCAATAGCGGTTATCGCAGTCGCATGTCCGGCATCAGATTTAGGCTACTTTTCAAAGCACGATGCAGGCCAAGAAGTTTTTTCGTTCCTTTCTACTTTTGATAGCCCGCGCAATGCGGCGCTCGAAAAATCCGCATCGGCACTCAACTCCACGGACCCGACCATTGTGCAGTTGAACCCGGGTGCTATCCTCATGACCGAAGGAAAAAAGCGCGTCGCCGAGGCCCATTGGCAGACAGGCGAATTCGCCGCAAACCAGGGAACTCTCTCATACACAACGCAGTATGAAAAGTTTATCTTCCAGGCCTCGTACAACTGGATTTCTTACGGGACCATTGTCGGTTACGATGAATACGGCGAGAAAAACGGAAGCGAATACAAGCCGTTCAGCCAGCTTGCTACAGCGACCGTTGCCTACCCGATGAAGCACATCCACGTTGGTGCAACTCTCAAGTTTGCCTCCGACAAGCTCACCGGCGATGCCACAGACCAGACTGCAATGGCGGTCGCTTTTGACTGGGGCCTGACCTGGCAATCTTCAAGCAACAACTACGGTTTTTCGTTTGTTGCAAGAGATTTTGGCGCCATGATCCGTGGCTATGTCAAGGAAGACGCAGACGACTCCTACCCCTTGTCGCAGACGTTTGCCATTGGCGGATTTTTCAGGCCTAGCCGTGTACCACGCTTAACCTTGTTTGCCGAAACAGACTTTCCGCGCTATGCAGAACCGGACCTGAACCTCGGTGCAGAATACGCTCTCGGCGAATTTTTCCGCATCCGCGCAGGCTTCACGCGCACCTGGCTCGACATCTCCCGCGATATCAAGGAACTGGCATCTTCGTCTAGCAGACCGGACGAGACAAACGAAGCACGAGTGCTCAGCCTTGGCCTTGGATACTCATCCGATTTGTTCGCCTTTGACTACGCCATCTCTTACCTTGCAGAAGACTTGGGCTTTGAGCACAGACTCGGCCTCCGCGTTGAATTTTAAAAGTTTTTGAGACAAACGATGCGACAGTTTGACGTTTTTGTTTTTGACGAAAACTACGACGAAGCACAAGGCAAGCTCCCCCAACCGCCATTCACGGACCCTGAACTTGGCTGGTTTTACACCAACGACTGGAACAAGCATCTCGACGAAATTGAAGGCGAATGGGTTGTTTTTGCGCACCCGAGCATCAAGATCGATCGCAACTTTTTGAACAACGTTGCCGAAGTCACAGACGGATTCCCGATGGTCGATGCCTTTGCCCCACGCATCCGTACAGACAAAGGAAATTTTTTAGGAGGATATTTGCTAAAACCCGCATCTAAGGGTTCTGGCTTTGTCGAAATTGACGAGAACGCACCTCTGCGCTATGTAGCCGCACCGCACCCTTATTTGGGAATTTTCTCGAGGCGCATCATCCAACGTACCGGCGGGTTCGACACGACACTCCCGGAGAGCGCAAGGCTTGCAGACTTTACGCTCCGCATGATGCACGCCGGCGGCAAGATGTTCTCCGTGCCGTATCTCGTGGCTCAAGCAACAGGCGACGAAGCTGAGGCAGTCACAGGAAACGATTGCAAAGAAAATGCGCACAATCTCGCAGGAATGCGCGCGGGAATGCGCGACCTCAAGTCAATCGCTATTATCTTGTCTAAAGCATTCGGTGCTGAAGCATCCGTGCCATTTGCACTCCACCATCCAAGCGTCATTCCGACGTTACTCCGCAATCACAAACAGCGCAAAGAAAAGCGCAAAGCGGCAACACTCCTTTCCAAGCTCAAAGCAGACTTTCTGAAAGAAGTGATTAGCCATTAACGAGAGGGCGATGCCCGATCGGAGTCGGGCATGACAAACAAAAACAATCGTATACTGCGCCTCCGGCGCATAAAAAAAGAACCCCGCCGAGTGGCGAGGTCCAAAAGCTTTTTTAGCGGAGGTGTGGGAATCAATTTGCTTAGAGCGTTACGCCCACACCACTAACACTAGTTAAACTTTAATTAGCCCTTGTAGTTGGTGATAACGCGAGCCATTTCGCAAACCTTGTTGCTGTAGCCCCATTCGTTATCGTACCAAGAGCAAACCTTCACGAAGGTCGGGTCGAGCTGGATGCCGGCCTTAGCGTCGAAGATAGAAGTGCAGGAGTTGTTGCGGAAGTCGGTAGAAACAACAGCGTCTTCGGTGTAACCGAGGATGCCCTTGAGTTCGCCTTCAGAAGCTTCCTTCATAGCAGCGCAGATTGCTGCGTATGCTGCGTCCTTGTCAGCAGCCGGAGCGTTCTTGAGTTCAGCAGTGAGGTCAACGAAGGAAACGTCGGAAGTCGGCACGCGGAGAGACATACCAGTGAGCTTGCCGTTGAGTTCCGGAAGAACCTTACCCACAGCCTTAGCAGCACCCGTAGAAGACGGGATGATGTTTTCGAGGATGCCACGGCCACCGCGCCAGTCCTTCTTGGACGGGCCGTCAACGGTCTTCTGAGTAGCAGTTGCAGCGTGAACGGTGGTCATGAGGCCACGGACGATGCCGAACTTTTCGTTGAGGACCTTGGAGATCGGAGCGAGGCAGTTGGTGGTGCAGGAAGCGTTGGAGATGATCTTCTGACCAGCATAGGTCTTGTCGTTCACGCCGTACACGAACATCGGAGTGGAGTCCTTAGACGGAGCAGACATGATGACCTTCTTAGCACCAGCCTTGAGGTGGGCTTCAGCAAGTTCTGCAGTGAGGAAGAAACCAGTGGATTCAACAACGACGTCTACATCGAGAGCGCCCCAAGTGATGTTGGTCGGATCCTTTTCAGCGAAGATCTGGATCTTGTTGCCGTCGACAACGAGGAAGTTGCCTTCGACCTTGATGTCGTGGTTGAACTGACCGTGGACGGAGTCATACTTGAGCATGTATGCGAGGTAGTCAGCGTCGAGAAGGTCGTTGATACCGACAACAGTGATGTCCTTGGAGAAGTTTTCCACAGCAGCGCGGAAGACCATACGGCCGATACGACCGAAACCATTAATACCGAGTTTGAGAGCCATTATTGGATCCTTTTTTTATTGTGAAATTGCTAACCACCCTACGGTGGTGCGTTCTGGCTGGAAAGATACAAAAAATCAAGATTTTTGTGTAGTATAATCCTAAAAAAAGGGGAATTTTTGCCCCCAAATGGAGCTAAGACCGCCATTATAGGTCTCAGGCAGAACAAGTACACAAAAAAGCAGCATTTTAATAATATCACAAGTTGCATGATCGCGCAAACGCCATCCATCACCATTTCAAAACGGAGAATAATTTATATTAACGACGTACAGTCCATTTTTTGCGAGAAGGAAAATGACCAAAGAGAAATTTATTTTGTCGCTAACCTCATGCATCTGCGCCATTTATTTTTACGGATGCAGCTATTACACCACAGAGCCCGAAAGCATTCCAGTTTCAAGTTCAGAACAAGAAACTTCAAGCTCTTCCGAAATTTACAGTTCTTCCGCAGTTTCAAGTTCTTCAGAAGCATCAAGTTCTTCTGAAGCGTTAAGCTCCTCCGAAATCGCATCGTCTTCTAGCGCATCAGAAGACGACTTCGTCGACATCAACGGTCAATTATGGGCAAAGAAGAATTTGAACATAGCCATCGAAGGGAGCCGTTGCTACGACAACAAAATAGAGAACTGCGAAAAATACGGTAGACTCTACACTTGGATACAAGCAATGGACATTGACGACAAATACGCCACAAAGGAACTCGGCACCATCGATTTGCCCCACCAGGGAATTTGCCCCGAAGGCACCCACTTGCCAAGCGACAAGGAACTGAAAGAACTGAGCGAATACCTCAGCGACCACCCCGAATACAGCGACTATATTGTAAACCAGCCGGGTGGACTCTACAATTATGAAAATAGGTACAAAAACGCCGGAGAGGAAAACGTATTATGGAGTTCTACAGAATACGACGCCTCCAACACGCGCTACCCATTCGAATACGCCTGGCTCTGGGCATTCCGCAAGAACCTCTCCGTAGTCACAGACAATCCAAGAAAATCAACTGGGGCATACGTCCGCTGCCTAAAAAATTAAAACAATTCTTACAAAGTTTATGCCATTTTTCAATAACCCAGATTTCTATATTCTTTAATGATGAATACCACGTTTTATAAATCTCGCTCTAGTATTTACGCCCCTCTGTTTGGGTTGTTTTTCCTTGTTTCCTGCGCCGGCAACAACACGCCCGAGGTGAACCCCTCGCCCACTCCAGAAGCATCTGAAACAACGGAAGCTTATTACGATGACGATTCTGTCGCCGATTACGTTACCGAAGAGGCTCCCGCCACAGTCGCTACTGGCGGAACCATCGAAACAAGCGGCTACACGTTTACCGCACCCGATAACGGCTGGACAATCATAGGCGGCGAAGACAACGCCCCCTATGAATTCTACAATCCAAAGACCGGACGAAGAGCCGTTCTCGTAGAGGTGACGCTCCCCGAAGGCGAACCCATGCGCCTCATGGATCGCGCCCAAATCGAAATGCAGTCTTTTGAATCAAGCGGTAAAAAAGCGACGCTCGCCGAGACTTACCCCGAAGAAGCATTTGGCTCTACAGGTGCATTCTTTGACGTAGCCGGCAAACGTTACGACACGCCATACGAAGCAGTCGGTCTCGTGATTGGAGCCGGGAACCGCGTTTTCACGCTCACCCTCGCCGCAACGGACACGCAACTCCCCGAAGGCGCCCTCAAGCAGGAATGGAAAGACTTCTTTGCGACTTTCAAATTGAAAGATGTCGTAAAAGAAGCTGTTTCGGAACTTTCCGCCGAGCGCATCATGCAGCATACAAGCACAGACCTCGGCTATTCCTGGAGCACAAGCGATACGCTTTGGCACATCTGGACCGGAGTCGCCCGCCAAAACGAAGACCCGGACTTGGTCTTAAGCAACAAGAAAGAAGACATTTCGCTATTTGTGTACGGCGCCATCGTCCCGAGTGACGAAGTGAGCCAGCAGGACATGTTCAAGGTGCTTTTAAGCCGTCTTGGACTTTCCATGAGCGAGCCGGGATTTGAAGTCCAGCGCGTCAAGGTCGGCGACCGCTACGCGCAAGAATTTACGATTACCCATGTCATTAACAAATACGACTTCTACTATACTGGCAGATTTTTCTATGAAAACGGACGAGGCATTTTAATCACCACCTGGACGCAGGGAATCAACAAAAAGAAATACGATTCCGTGATGAAAAAAGCCATCAGCGGACTCAAATTGGGTGATGCCCCCAAAATGGCAAGCGACGAAGAATCCCGCAAAAAGCAGAACAAGTTCAATGCAGCCGTCATGAGCCAAGTCGGCATTTTGCGTTTGCTCGAAGACCAGCCTTTTGTAGCCCTCAGCTACTTTGAACGCGCCAACAAGATGGATCCGGAAGAACCGCTTTATCTCATCAACTGCGGTTTCGTATACCAGATGAAGGAACTTTACGGTCCGGGCATCAGCTACTTTACAAGTCAGATGGATCTCGTACGCAAGAACGGCAAGTTGCTTTCCATTCTTGGAGAAATGTACGAAGCACTGTTCGATTACGGTCACGCCCGCGAATGCGCCGAAGCCGCCCTCCGTTACACGCCGAACAATCCGGAATACGTCATCAACTTGAGCGACGCTCTCTGGGGCTTAGGGCAACGCCACCAGTCCCTCATTGTAGTGCAGAGACTTTTCGACACGCAACCGAGCTCCCGCCTTGGCGTTTACCTCGCAAAGACTTACATGGGTCTTGACCAGTACGCCGAAGCCGTCGACATTCTGTACGGCATCCGCGGCCGCTTTGGAATGAGCAAGGATCTCGGCGAAACGCTCATGGACGCCCTCATGTTCCTCGGGCGCTACGAAGAAGCGCGCGCCATCAGCGAAGAAACGCTCGCCAAGGCTAAGAACGATTATAAAGTCTGGACGATGCACGGTAAGATTCTGTTCTACAGCAGAAACTACCGCGATGCAGAAAAGGCGCTCACCAAGGCTCTTTCCCTCCGTGCCGACAACGAAGACGCCAAGAGTTTCCTCTCAGCAACGAAGGCATACCTCGGCAAAGCCGACAACAGAACGCTCCAGAAACCCATTGCACCGGTGGACGAACGCCCCTCCGACTTGAAGACGTTGCTTCGCCCGCAGGCAAAGCAAGCAGCCACTGAAGGCGATTTCCCGGCAGTCGTGCATTACCAGAAGGAATCCCTCAAGGCAGAAAAAGGCGCCAACTGGGTCCGCAGCGAAGAAATGCTCCTCGAGATTCTCGACCAGCGCGGAGCGGCCATCTACCGCGAATTCACGTTTGACTTTTTGCCGGGCTTCGACCGCATTTACCTGAACGCCCTCGAAGTTTACGACAGCAACTGGAAACTCAAGCAGAAAGCAACGCTCAACGGAGCCTATATTACATACGCTACAGAAATCGGCGGCGGCAACGAAAGCCAGACGGCACACTTCCCGCTTTCTGAAATCGCACCGGGCGACTTCATCTACATGCAGTTCAGCCGAACGAACATCGAAAACAAGGGAATGATTCCGTACACCAATTACGAAAGCAGCCGCGATGTGCCTGTCGGTGAATCCGTGTTCCGCGTCTACGCCGACACGAACCGCTTTGTCACGGAAGAATACGGTCCGCTCGAAAAGACCACCATCAAGGGTGGCATCGAATGGAAGATCGAAAACCCGGTCATCGTCAGGAAGGAACTCTACATGCCAGTGTACCGCGACTTCGGTGCAGGCCTCATGCTCACGGGCAAGCAGGAATGGCGCGATGTCGGCGACGATTACCAGAACCTCATCAGCCATCAGTTCAAGAAAGCCGTCAAGGTTCGCGAACAGGCATTTGAAGTGCGCGGCAACAAGATTGGCGATGACGCCGTCAAGGCGATTATCAACTTTGTCCGTCAGGATATCCGCTACCGCGATGTGCGATTCGGCGGTCACAGCCTGATTCCGCAAACCGCAGAAGTGACACTCAAAGAACATCGTGGCGACTGCAAGGACATGGCGCTTCTATTGAAGGACATGCTTGAAGCGATTGGCGTGAAGAGCTACCTCACGGCCATTCACCTCACCGAAGAAGGTTTCTCGCACTTGCCGACCATCCAGCAGTTCAACCACATGATCCTCTACATCCCGAAGCAAGGGAAGATTAGCGAACGCTGGGTCGACGCGACCGACAAGACGGGCAACGACCGCCCGGTACCGCTCGACATGGAAGGCAAAGTCGCCCTCGTGATCGACGGAGACCAGAGCCACGTGGTGACGACTCCGATTCTCGAGGACAATCAGGAACACCAGATTGCCATCCAGCACGACTTGTACATCGGCGTCAATGGAGAATGCGAATTCCGCGATTCCGTGCAGCTCCAGGGTAAGTTTGCGAGCGCCATCCGCAACAAGTTCTTTGGCCGCGACGTCAAGGATCAGGAAAAGCTTTTGGAACAGTTCCTCGCCGCAGGTGTCCCCGACGTAAGCATCGGCAACATCCGCATCGAGAATCTTGACCAGTTCAACAAGCCGCTCATCATCGTGAACACGTATGCTTCAAAGGGCTACTTCGGGCAGGGCGGTTCCGAACTCAAGGGTCGCTTCCCGAACGTCTGGGAAAGAAGCCTCTTCAAGCTCCCGAAGGTCGCAAAGCGCCACCACCCCATCCGCATGCCGCACGAGACGCAGTTCAGCTTCAAGCTGAACATCAAGACGGCTAGCGGGCACACGGTAACGCTCACCGAAGCAAAGCCGCTCAACCGCGCCCCGGATTACGTGAGCTTCGAAAAGCAGCCGAAGTCCAAGACTTCTAGCGGAATCAAGTGGACCACGTTTGCACTCTACGCCGATCCAAGCGAATACGACAAGATCCGCGAAGAATGGAACTATTTGTTGAGTGAAACCAGCCCGATGATTACGGTGCGATGAGGTATGAGCTATGGGCACGGTCGCCCAAGGGCGACCTTTGAGGTATGAGGTATAGACATAGCCCAAAGCTAATGACTATTGACTAACGACTAATAACCATTGACCAATAACTATGCGTGCATTAATTCTCTCCGATATTCATGGTTCTGCCTTGGCGGCAAGGCAGGCGCTTTCGTTCTTTGAAAAGTTCAATTGCGACAAGATTTTCTTGCTCGGCGATACGCTTTACCATGGCCCCAGAAATCCGCTCCCGGCAGGGCATGGCCCGATGGGCGTTGTCGAAGCGCTCGCCCCATACAAAGACCGCATTGTCGCGGTCCGTGGAAATTGCGATGCCGACGTGGACTTGATGATGCTTGACATGCCTATGGAAAACGAGTACAAGGTCGTTGAGGATTGCGGCTTCCATTTGTTTTTAAGCCATGGCCACATCTTTATGCCGGAATGCTTTCCCAAAACAGCACTTGAGACGATTGAATCTACGGGATTCACTCCGACAAAAGAAGCGCACGAGCAGCAAAAGCCGTATATCGACGTTTACCTGTACGGTCACACGCACATCTGGAAACTTGAAAAGAACTTCCGCGATGTGCTTCTCGTAAACCCAGGTTCCACAAGCCTTCCCAAGGGCGGAAATCCGCCAACCTTCGGGTTATACGAAAGTACGCCCGAGAATGGAAGCGAGCCGACCCACATTCGCTTGAGCATCCATAAGCTGGAAGATGGGGAAGAAATTGCGACGATGACGATATAGTGATACGAGAAGGTGTAAGGGGTCCCCGGCACTGAGGTCGGACGTTGCCCTCTCGGCACGCTTCGCTTTGAGCATTCACAATTACACAAGCCCATACCCCATAAGACCGTAAGTCCGTACCCATAGCCCGCAGCCGTATCGCTATTTTTTTCTTACATTTGAGTCATGGTTTTAAACGTTATTTGGCTCGTATTTT
>Ga0265298_10004443_pt1 | contig 17925 bp, 16 predicted proteins | sample AusTroGonzalo_MG_3_FD_193486 | JGI IMG/M metagenome (GOLD analysis project Ga0265298, IMG submission 193486) | Bovine rumen microbial communities from tropical cattle in Woodstock, Queensland, Australia - Gonzalo_01 | ecosystem: Host-associated > Mammals > Digestive system > Stomach > Rumen ... | reverse complement strand
CTGGATATCGAACAGTTCGCGAAGGCTGCCCACCGCCACGGCGTGCCCCTGATCGTGGACAATACCTTCGCCACCCCGGTCAACTGCCGGCCCATCGAGTGGGGCGCGGACATCGTGACCCATTCCACCACCAAATACATGGACGGCCACGGTTCAGCCGTGGGCGGCTGCATTGTGGACAGCGGACATTTTGACTGGGACAGGTACGCGGATAAATATCCAGGCCTCACCACCCCGGACGAGAGCTATCACGGCGTGATCTACACAAAGCAGTTCGGCCTGGGCGGCGCCTTCATCACCAAGGCCACCAGCCAGCTCATGCGTGATTTCGGTTCCATCCAGAGCCCCCAGAACGCTTTCATTCTGGGCCTGGGCCTCGAAAGCCTGCACGTGCGTATGCGGCGCCACTGCGAAAACGCGCAGAAGGTTGCGGAGTTCCTTTCCGGGCATGAAAAAATCGCCTGGGTCAGCTACTGCGGCCTCCCGGGCGACAAATATCATGAACGGGCAAAGAAATATCTGCCGGAGGGTTCCTGCGGCGTGGTCTCCTTCGGCGTGAAAGGCGGACGCAAGGCTGCCGAAGCCTTTATGAAAAAGCTGAGGGTTGCTGCCATTGAAACGCATGTGGCCGACGCGCGCACCTGCTGCCTGCATCCCGCCTCCGCCACCCACCGTCAGATGAACGATGAGGAACTCCTGGCTGCCGGCGTGTCTCCGGACCTGGTCCGCCTCAGCGTCGGCCTTGAATCCGCCGATGACCTGATTGAGGATATCGCTCAGGCCCTGGGCTGATTTTTCCTGTTTTCAAACTTTCAAAGGGAGCAGTTCATACCGGACCTCTCCCTTCTTTTGTTTATCCCGCCGGAAAGCACAGATGCAGCTTGGCATAAAAATCGCCGATGAGATACCGGCTGTCCAGATCCAGATACACGAGGATCTCCCGGCCGCCCGGGAGCGGTGAATAGCTTGTATCCTCATTCACATGGTGGATGGTCTGCATCACGGTGCGGCCGCAGGTTGGGTGTAGCACCGCAGCTACGGAAGGCGAATCCCCCAGGGACCAGCTTTCCCCCTGTGTCCAGAAAGCGGCAGGCGTCGCGTTGTAGGCAATCATCTGGTCAAAAAGATACCGCCCGATGGCGCCGTAGGGCCTGACCTGCTCCTGCAATTCAGCCAATCCGACCCGGATGCTGCCGTAAACGTTGGACGGAATCTGCCAGACCGCTGCGTCTGACTGCAGTACCTGATTGGCCGCGTCCGGATCGTTTCCGAAATTGAACTCTTTGAAAGGGATTGTTTCCGTATCATACGGATGTCCGCCGATGGTAACAATCGTCAGCCTGTCCGCAAGATCCGGCGCTTCCCGGAGGGCCCGGGCGGCATTGGTCAGCGCGCCCATGCACAGCAGATACAGCGGGTGCTCATCCTGCCGCCGGCCTTCATCGATGATAAACCGGACTCCTTCCGAAGGGGCTCCGGTTGCTCCCGGGCCTTCCTCTCCCGGGAGAACAGGCACGTCCGAACCCATCGACCGGGTAACGCGCAGGGCGGCTTCCCGGCTTTTCTCCATGGATCCGGGCTGTGCAAAATGTTCCGCGACAATCGCTTTCACGATCAGTTTCGGGCTCATCAGGGCATAGGCGATGGCGAAAGGATCATCCGCCTCGCAGGCCGTATCCGAATCGATGATCACCCGAATCTTCTTGCTGTCGACCACATCAAAATTCAGCATATACCCTCCGGTTTAAATTGCTCTCCGCCTTTTTACACTTCTGAATTCTTAATGATTTCCGCCCCGTACTTCCGGATCATCTTCTCCGCGTCTTCCTTCGCGATATAGAGCGTAATCTCCGTTCCGGTATCCGTATGTTCCTCGGAAATCACCCGTCCCAGCGGCCGGATCTCCGCAAGGATTCCATAGCGGCTGAAGGGCACCACAAAAGTCACCGGCTGATGGGTCGCCTGCAGGGTTTCCGCGATCTTTTCCTGCAGTTCGTCAAGGCCTTCCCCGGTCTTCGCGGAAATCAGCACCGCACCGGGGAATACCGGATCCGGATCCCCCGCGTCGCACTTGTTGATCACCTCAATCCGCTTTTGTTCCGTCGCGCCGAGCTCCGCAAGCACTTCTTCCACCGTGTCGTGCTGCTTCATCATGTCCGGGCTCGCTCCGTCATTCACGATGACAAGCACGTCCGCCAGCGCCGCTTCCTCCAGCGTGGAACGGAAGGCGCTCACCAGCGTATGGGGCAGTTTGCGGATAAACCCGACGGTATCCGTCAGCAGATATTCCGTATGTTCCGGTGTCTCCATCCGGCGGCTCACCGCGTCCAGCGTGGCAAAGAGCTGATCCTGGGCGTAGACGTCGGAACCGGTCAGCGCGTTGAGCAGGGTCGACTTGCCGGCGTTGGTATACCCCACCAGTGCAACCACCGGCGTCTCGTTCTTCTCCCGGCTTTTTCGCCGCAGGCTCCGCTGCTTCTCCAGTTCGTCCAGCCGCCGTCTCAGGTCCGTCATCCGTTCCCGGATGCGCCGCCGGTTCATCTCCAGCCGGCTCTCTCCGGGCCCCCGCGTACCGATACCGCCGGCCAGGCGGCTCAGGGCCGTCCCCTGCCCGATCAGCCGGGCACTGCGGTACTGCAGCTGCGCCAGCTCAACCTGCAGTTTGCCCTCGGCGCTGGACGCGCGCTGGGCAAAGATATCCAGAATCAGGGCCGTCCGGTCAATGACCTTGACCCGCAGAATCTCCTCCAGGTTCCGGACCTGTACCCCCGTCAGTTCCTCGTCAAAGATGCATACATCCGCTTCCAGGGCCTGGCAGTCCCGGGCGAGTTCCTCCGCCCGGCCTGTCCCGATGAACAGCGCCCCGTCCGGCTTGTCCCGCTTCTGCAAAAAGCTGCCGACAACCTCGGCCCCGGCGGTCTCCGCCAGGCGCGCCAGTTCTTCCAGGCTCTCTTTGCTCTCGATGCCCATGAGAACCGCGCGTTCCCGGCTGTCTTCCACTTCCTCCACTGCTTCCCGGCCGACCAGCCGGTCGCTCTCAAGGATCTGGTCCAGCCATTCCTTTTCCGGCAGCCGGTACCACCTCGCCGGCGGAGAGAGCAGTACCTCCGCACCTTCGGTCAGAAACGCCGTCTGGACATTCACGGGTTCTCCGTCCTTCACGCCCACGGCGGTCATCGCATCATAGCGGAAAATCTTCAGCGCGCTCAGGTCAACGTCGCTCAGAAGCCCGTTGCCATCCGGGTGCGTATGTACACATCTCACCCGGCTCAGCCGGTTCGCATTCCGGCGAAGCCGGTAATCGGTCAGTTCCACATCGCAGTCCGTACCGATTGCCACGTTCACGATCTCCCCGTCCCGGGTGATGTAGACCGCAATCTCCCGGTTCAGGGCGCACGAACACTCCGCCAGCAGCTTCATCAGTTCCCGGGGCAGAAATTCATCTTCTTCCAGTTCACAGGTGTACAGGGCGTCCAGACGCGCCAGCATAGCCTCGCGCACCCCGTCAGTATTTCCGTTTACGTTGTACTTCATAGACCCGCATCACCCCGGCATCGCCAATGCCGCAACACCGACCCCTTCAACCGCCAGCTCAGGCGAATTCTTTGCCAGCAGGCAGGTCTCTCCCGCCTTCATCTTCATCGATGACCCTGCCCACCGCAGGAGCAGTTCCCCTTCCGTCACCGTCAGCAGGCCGAACGCCTGGATTTCCGGCAGCGTCTCAATCCCGCTGACGCGCAGCAGATCCAGCGTGAAACTGTCCTCTGTCAGCACCCGTTTCACTCCGTAGGACTTCTCCACCCGCACCGGTAAAAGCTGCCGTTTCAGATTCGTTACGTCCAGCGCCTTATCCAGCTGCAGCTCGCGTTTTTTTCCGTGCTCGTCTGTCCGGTCCCAGTCATAGAAGCGATAGGTTACCTCTGAGGTATCTCCCAGTTCATAAAGTACAACTCCCGGCCCGATCGAGTGAACGGTTCCGGCAGGAATATAGCATACGTCGCCCGGTCTGAGCCGTACGCGGTTCAGCAGCGGTTCCGGCTCGCCCTTCCGGCAGGCGTCCCGCAGTTCCTGTTTGCCTGTTCCCGGGCGGATACCGTAAATCAGCTCCCCGCCTTCCTCCGGCGTATCCAAAATCAGCCAGGCCTCATTCTTTCCGGCTTTCCCGTTCTCCCGGGCAGCGGCATAGGCGTCGTCCGGATGCACCTGCACGCTGAGCTGTTCCTTCGCATCGATCAGCTTCAGCAGCAGCGGAAAGGGCCTGTCCACACATCGGCCGATCAGTTTTTCCCCGAACTCGCGGATCAGGTCCGGCAGTTTTCGGCCTGCCGTGTCCGTACTTTCCAGTCCCGGAATACAGCTGACCTCCAGGCTTTCGCCCGTATGATCGTCCTTTGTTTCCTTTCCGTAGAGCTCCGCAAGCCGTTTTCCGCCCCAGGGTGTCATCTCCCCGTCGCGGAAAGCCGGTATCATTCGGATCGGCCAGATCGGCGTCTCCCGTTTCAGCGGCTTGTCAAAAGTGATAAAGTCGTCCGGTGCGCCTTCCCACCGCATGCCGCCGCACAGACGGAAACCCATCTTTTCATACAGCCGGCGGGCAGCCTTGTTCTTTGTACTCGTATCGCAGCGGACGCAGTCACACCCGCTGCGCCGCAGCAGCTGCTGCACATCATCGAGCACCAGCCCGCCGAGCCCTGCGCCCTGCATGGAAGGATGCACCGCCAGCCGCTGAAACGAACCCGGATGGATGCCGCAGGTCCAGGACAGCCCCGCGTATTCCGGTTCCTGCCCGATGATGACGACCGCGGCCGCGGCAATCTCGTCATCCTCCCGCAGGTAATACAGCCGTCCGGCTTCCACGTCCCCGCGGATCATATCCTCATTGGGATATCGTCCCCAGTGCCACTGGGTCAGGGCATTCTCTTCCATGTTGTCCGTAACGACCTGATAAAACGAGATCAGCTCGTTCAGTTCTTTCTCCGTCGCCTGAATCATTTCCATACATTCTCACCCGTTTTCAAAAAAGCATTCTGACCGAAGAAGCGCGAGACCCTCGCATCATTTCCCCGTAGACCCCATTCCGCCGGTTCTGGCGGCAAACGCTTCGTCCTCTTCCGCCGTTCCGTACGGCAGGAACACGCCCTGACAGAACCGCTCCCCGCGGCTGATCACCACCGGTTCGTCCAGCGGATTGCGCAGTTTTACCATAATATGCCCTTCGTTCTTCGCGAAGGCATAATCGCTGTCAATCACCCCAACCGTGTTGCTCAGGCGGAGCGCATGCTTAAACCCCAGCGAACTGCGGGGGAAAAGCATCAGCACCCAGCCGGGCTCCATTTCCGCCCGGATCCCCGTGGGAATCAGTACACTCCCGCCTGCCGGTATAGTCACCTCTGTCGGGCTCACAAAGTCATATCCCGCACTCCCCGCCGTAGCCCGTCTCGGCAGCGGGATCTCACTGAGCGGCATTCGCTCCCTGTCTTCCATCGCCTCCGCATACTGAGCTTCTGAAACCTTTGTAAACTTAGCTATACTCAATTCATTTTCCTCCGCCGAAGGTCCAGGGGTTTGGAGCGCCCGGAGAAAGAGCCAGTGGCTCTTTCTCAGCGGAAAACGGGCGGCAGCCCCGGGCACTCGGAAAGCCCTCCTTGATCAAACCAACTCAATTCGCCCGAAGGGGGTCAGGGGGCGATCGGAAAGCTCCCCTGTCTATCTCGTCTGCGAGAGAAGCGATCTCTTCAAGAGACAGCTTCTCTCCGCGAATCTTCTCATCCAGTCCCGCCGCTTCCATCCATGCAACCGCCTGCGCCCGCTCCACCCGGAAGGTGGCGCACAGGTTGTTCAGCATCGTCTTTCGCCGCAGGGCAAAAGCCGCAGCCGCCACCCTGAAGAACATTTCCCGGCTTCTGACCTCCACAGCCGGTTTCTCCCGGAGAGGTAATACCACAAATGCGCTGTCCACCTTCGGCGGGGGCGTAAACATCTTCGCCGGCACCTTCACTGCCAGCCGCGGTTCGCACAGATACTGACACAGAATGGACAGCGGACACCAGGCATCGTCCCCCGGCTCCGCAAGAATCTTGTCTGCCACCTCCTGCTGAACCATCAGGGCCAGGCGGCTGACCTCAAGCCCACTTTCCAGCAGCAGCCGGATCAGCGGGGTCGTAATATAGTACGGAATGTTTGCCACCACGGCAAAGGGCTTGCGCAGTCCCGCCGTCACCTGCTTCAGGTCAAGTGTCATCACATCTCCCTGCACGACGGTCAGATTCTTTTTCTCCGCAAGGAAGGCCTGCAGCAGCGGAATCAGCCGCTCGTCCAGTTCAACTGCGGTCACCTGCCCCGCCTTATCACAAAGATGCTTCGTCAGGCTGCCGCATCCCGGGCCGATCTCCAGCACATCCTCGTCCTTCGTGATCCCGGCCTCCGCCGTCAGTTCCGCAAGCAGTGCCTCGTCGTACAGAAAATTCTGCCCCAGCGACTGCTTATACCGCAGTGCGCTGTCACGGATCCGTTCCTTTCCTTTACTCACAGTCCTTTTCCTTCTTTTCTTTCCCGATCCTCGCATGCAGCGCCAACACATATCGTTCCGGCTGTTCCCGGAATGCCACGCAGCTTTTCCCGAAAAACAGTCTCCTGTGCGGACAGCCGCCGACGCACATTGGCAGCCACACGCATTCGCGGCATTCTTCGTCCCCGGTCGGCATAGCCGTGTTCAGATACATCGTCAGCCTGTCCGGCTCAGACGCCGTATTCAGCGGATCCTTCGGATCCCAGTCGTGCGCGTTCCCGTAGTTCAGTTCCGGATCACCGGCGGCTTCCCAGCACTTTGACAGGCCCCCATTCTCATCGATTACTGCGGAAAAGAGCACATTCGCACCGCAGTAATGTCCGCGCCCGACTGCAAAACGTCCCGCTTCCTGGATCAGGCCGATCTCGCTCAGATCGGAAGCACACAGCAACCCTACCTGCCCGCCGCGTTCCCGGGTTGCCTCGTTGGAGGAAACCGGTGCCGGTGCGTAAGTAATATCGTTCCCGGACTCCTCAGCCAGTTTCCTGATCAGCTCCCGAACCGTTTCCACCTCGTTCATGTTGCTTTCCTGCACGTTCTGGCGGATATTGACCCTGAAGGGGATTTTCACGGTCCGCAGGTTCTCGATGATCCGGTCAAACGTTGCCCCGCCGCCGACAAGATGCCGGGTAGCGTCATGCGTAGCGCCCAGGCCGTCAATCGTAACCTGGCAGTTCTTCACTTCGCAGCGTCCGAGCATATCCGCGTTTTTCTGTGTCAGCAGATAGCCGTTGGTAATGATTCCCGCGGAGTACTCGGCGCCCTTCTCCTTCGCCAGTGCCATCAGCCGCTCAGAAAGGCTTTCGATCACATCAGCCGCCAGCAGCGGCTCACCGCCGAACCAGGTCACGCTCAGATTTTTTCCGCCGGCAGCGTCCATCATCCTCTCTGCCAGGGCGATCACATCGTCCTGAACCTCCTTGGTCATCTTTCCGGGGCGGTGCCGTTCAAAGCAATAGGGGCAGTCAAAATTGCAGTTCATCGTCGGGCAAATCGTCAGCCCCACACCGTGGGGCATCGCGCAAGCCGCGCGCCCCATCATCTCAAGTGCCGCACGCTCATCGATCCGGGTAATGATGCCGCGCTTCGCAAACCGGTCGATGATCGGATGATCCTCCCGCAACGTTTCCAGCACGCTCAGCAGATAAAGCTCCAGCGGAGAATATTCCGCGCATGTGCCTTTGTACAGATTGGCAATCGCCAGATTATCCGTCCCGGGCACAGGCGCGCTCAGATTGTACCGTGAAATGTGCCATCCGGCTTCCCCCGCTGTACGCGCACCTTTCTTCTCTTCCTCTGCCATAAAAGAAATCCTCCGTCATATTTTGTCTGTCTCTGTATTTATAGCCCCATTGTATCATCTCTGCAGTCATACGGCAATTCCCTTCTTGACAGATCCTGTATACTGAATATATCAGATATTTAATCTTGACCACTGAAGACTCTCCACGAGGAATCCGAAGGAGTTCGGGGGCAAAGGTGCCAGTGGCACCTTTGTTGGAAGGGCAAGAAAGCCCCCGAGAAAGGAATATTATATGGAATATCATTTTAACCCATCCCAGGCCCGCGACAACCTGGTTAATGAAATCCGGAAACTGGCAGAAGCCCAGGGCTTCACCCGTGTGGTCCTCGGGATCTCCGGCGGCAAGGATTCATCCGTGACCGCCGCTCTCTGCGCCCGCGCCCTCGGGGCGGAAAACGTCTATGGCGTCATGCTGCCGGACGGGGAACAGAAGGATATCTCCGACAGCCGCCGTGTCTGTGAGGCGCTCGGGATCCACGCCCGGACCGTGAATATCGGAAAAATCCATACAGCCCTTCGGGAGGCAACGGACCAGCTCGGTCCCGTAGCCGGTGAGGGCGAATTTTCCGTTCCCCCGCACCGGGAGAGCGACATCAACGTCGGCCCGCGCCTGCGGATGACCGTGCTGCGTTACATTGCCCAGGCCATCGGCGCCCATCTGGCCGGCACCGGCAACCTTTCCGAGGCTACCGTAGGCTACTGCACCAAGGACGGAGACACCTCCTGCGACTTTGCGACCCTTCTGGGGCTGACCAGCGTTGAAGTTGTCGAGGTCGGCCTGACGATGCCGGAGCTTCCCCGGGATCTCGTTGAAAAAACACCAACGGACGGTCTCTCCGGCCACAGCGATGAAGAACGTCTCGGCATCCGTTACGCAGACATTCACCGCTGGATCCGGGAGGGTACCTGCGGAGATCCGGAAACGGATGAAAAGATCCGGAAAAAGGAGCAGGCCAACCTGCACAAGCGGCGTATGCCGGTCATCCTTGACCCCTTCGGCAAAGGAGAGGACAGATGAGAAATGTCCTCAGTTTCTTCGGCGCCTTCAATCCTCCGACCTGTGCGCACCTGGAACTGGCAGACTTTGCATGCCGGGAAACCGGCCGCGAAGGGGTCATCTTCGTCCCCTCCCGCTCTGACTATATCCGGAATGATCAGCAGAAGGACGGCGTCCTCAGCGGCGAAAAGCGGCTTGCTCTCCTGCGGAAGCTTGCAGAAACGCGTCCCTGGATGCATGTCACCAACCGGGAACTCCTTCAGCCGGCCCAGCCCCGGACCTATGTAACCCTCTGCTCGCTGCGGGAGGAAGGATACTCGCCCACCCTGCTGCTGGGCTCTGACAAGCTGCCGGAGCTTTCGACCTGGAAATACATGCCTGATCTGATCCTGGAATTCGGCATCGTCTGCCTTGCCCGCGGAACAGATTCCTGCGGCCGGATCATAGAGGAAGACCCGTTCCTGAAGGATCTGAAAGATTGTATCACCGTACTCAAAACCCCGGACGACTGGAAAAACATCTCCTCCTCGGCAGTCCGCAAAGCGCTGCGGGAAGGCCGGAGAGATGACCTTGCCCGCATGGTCCCCGAAGAAATCCTCAATATGCTGTAAAAAAAGGAGGCCCCCATGATCCTGAACCCCATCATTCTCTCCCTCCTGGATACCGATCTGTACAAGTTTAACATGGACCAGGTCATCTTCCATAAGCACACGGACCTGAGCGGAGAATACTATTTCCGCTGCCGGAATGAGGGAATCGTCTTCACCCCGGAGATGTTTGAGGAAATCAATGCGCAGATCGACCATCTCTGTACCCTGACGTTCAGAAAGGAAGAACTGGACTATCTCCGCTCCATCCGCTTCATCAAGGATGACTATGTGGAGTTTCTTCGTCTCTGGCACCCGATCCGGGATTATGTCTCCACCGAGCTGAAAGACAATGGAGAGCTGATCATAGTCGTTCACGGGCCGCTCTTCTCCGCCATGCAGTTCGAGATCTACCTCCTGGAGATCGTAAACGAGGTCTACTTCCGCATGAAATATGACTACACGGAGCTGCGCCGCTCCGCGGAAGAAAAGCTTGATCAGAAAATCCGGGACTTCCAGGCCGGCAAATACACCTTTAAATTTGCCGAGTTTGGCTGCCGCCGCCGCCTCAGCCGGGAATGGCAGGATGTGGTCGTCCGCCGTCTCGCCGAGGAAACCGGCTACTGCGTCGGCACCTCCAACGTGTATCTGGCCATGAAGTACCATCTGATCCCCATCGGCACCTATGCCCATGAATTTGTCCAGATGTACCAGGGAATCGACTCCATTCCACTGGCCTATACCAACCACTACGCCATGGAAGACTGGTACGATGAATACCGCGGCGATAACGGAACGGCTCTCACCGATACCGTGACGACAGATCTCTTCCTTCTGGACTTTAACCGCGCTATGGTGAACAACTTCTCCGGCGTGCGCCACGACAGCGGAGACCCCTTCGAATGGGGCGAAAAAATGATCGCCCACTATGAAAAATACGGCGCCTATGTTAAAGGCAAGACGCTGCTCTTCTCCGACAGCCTGAACTTTGACAAGGCCCAGAAACTCTATGAACATTTTAAAGACCGGATCAAGGTCACCTTCGGCATCGGCACCTTTTGCTCAAACGATACCTGTGTGGAGCCCCTGAACATCGTCATTAAGCTGCAGACAGTCAACGGCCGCGCCGTGGCCAAGCTCTCCGACACCCCCGACAAAGCCATGTGCCGGGACGAGCAATACCTCAAATACCTGAAACACTCCGTCGCCTTCCGCCTCGAGCGCGAAAAAAACGTCGGCGTAAACTGAATTCTGAATGAATATAGCAGGAGGCAAACACCGCCATGAAAAAAGCCACAATGATTCTGGACAAAGACTTTGCGATCGGAAAGATCGACCCCCGCATCTACGGTTCCTTCATCGAGCACCTGGGCCGCGCCGTCTACGGCGGCATCTACGAGCCCGATCACCCCACCGCGGACAAGAACGGTTTCCGTCAGGACGTGATTGACCTGGTCCGGAAGCTCGGCGTCCCGGTCGTCCGCTATCCCGGCGGCAACTTTGTCTCCGGCTTCAACTGGGAGGACTCCATCGGCCCGCGTGACAAGCGGCCGAAGCGCCTGGATCTTGCCTGGGCCACCACGGAAACAAACGAGGTCGGCCTGCATGAGTTCTGCGACTGGGCGAAGAAGGCGGACACGCAGGTCATGTACGCCGTGAACCTGGGCACCCGCGGCCCGGATGAAGCCCGAAACATCGTTGAATACGCCAATCATAAAGGCGGCAGCTACTGGTCCGACCTGCGGATCAAAAACGGCGCGAAGAACCCGCTCGGCATCAAGCTCTGGTGTCTGGGCAACGAGATGGACGGCCCCTGGCAGATCGGCCATAAAACCGCCTACGAGTACGGCCGTGTTGCCAACGAAGCCGCCAAGGTCATGAAGTGGGTTGACCCCACCATCGAGCTGGTCGCCTGCGGCAGCGCAGCCCACGACATGCCCACCTACGGTTCCTGGGAATACCAGATGCTGGATGAGTGCTACGACAACGTCGACTATGTCTCCCTGCACCGTTACTACGGTAATCCCACCAACGATACACCCGGTTTCTTGGCCCGCAACATGGACCTGGATGATTTCATTAAGGAAGTCGTGGCGATCTGCGACGCTGTGGGCGGCAAGAAGCACGCGAAGAAGAAGCTGAACCTGTCCTTTGATGAGTGGAACGTCTGGTACCACTCCAATCAGCAGGATCAGGAAGTCTGGAAGGCGGACAAGTGGGGCCGCGCCCTGCCGCTGCTGGAGGATGTCTACAACTTCGAGGATGCCTTGCTCGCCGGCGCGATCCTCATCACCTTCCTGAAGAATGCGGACCGGGTCAAGGTTGCCTGCCTCGCCCAGCTGGTCAACGTCATCGCTCCCATCATGACCCGAAACGGCGGCGGCGCCTGGGCCCAGACGATCTTCTGGCCCATGATGCATGCGTCGAAGTACGGCCGGGGCACATCCCTGCGTCCGATCATCTCCTCTCCTGTTTATGATTGCAAGGACTATGAAAAGGTTCCGCTCGTGGATGCCGCGGCAACACTCGGCGATGACGGCAGCCTCACCATCTTCGCCGTCAACCGGGACCAGAAAGATGACATCACCCTGGACTGCGACCTGCGCGCCTTCGGCAGCCTGAAGCCCGTGGAGCACATTGTCCTGCACCATGACGACGTGAAAGCCGTCAACACCGAAGAAAATCCGAATGAGGTCGTCCCGGCAAAGGGCCGCAACGCCAAAGTTGACGCCGGCCGCATGACCGTCAAACTCCCCGCCTTAAGCTGGAATGTGATAAAACTGGCTTAAACCCTTTATAAAAAGAGCAGACCGAAGAGGTCCAGGGGGCAAAGGCGCCAGTGGGTTCGTAACGCTCGGAGAAAGAGCCAGTGGCTCTTTCTCAGTGAAGAACGGGCGGCAGCCCTGGTTTGTTGGAAGGGCAGGAAAACCCCCTGGTTGTAAAAAAGCAATTTCGCCGAAGGGGTCCAGGGGGCGACCGGAAAGCCCCCTGGTTTTTTACAGCTGTTCGAACCACCGAACAGCTCTTTCTGTCCACCCTTCCATACACATCCCCGTTCCGTCTGCAAATCCGTGCCCGCCTGTCGGGCCGATCTCCAGCCGGCACGGAATCCCCAGGCCTTCCAGTGTCCGGGCCAGCATCTTCGAGTTCTCCGGATTCACCAGGTCATCCCCCGCTGCCAAAAACAGTGCCGTAGGCGGGAACCCCTCCGCATGCTCCGGAATCTCGAAAGCGGAGTTCATCGCTTCCTGAAGGCTGCAGCCGTACAGGCACATCGCTTCCTCCGGGCTCATCCCTTCATAGGCAACCGGCGGCTTCAGCGTTACCACAGGATAGACCGGGAAAGCCGCCCGCGGTTTTGGCAGCCTGTAAGCCTGATAACCCATTTCCGTGTTCCACAGGCAGATCAGATACCCGCCCGCGGAGAATCCGCAGGTGATATATTCCTCCGCCCGCACATGGAAGTACCCGGCCTTTTCCCGGATCAGCCGAAGCGCCCGGGCCAAGTCCTCCATGATATGTTTGAGCAGGTCCTTTTCCCCTTCCACCTGATAGGTCAAAATAAATACATGATACCCCAGGCAGTTGAACTGGTTCGCCACGGGCCAGCCTTCCGTCAGGTTCCACACGTTCACGAATCCGCCGCCCGGCACCAGCAGGATAAAGGGCCGTTCATCCGCCCCCGCCTCCGCCGACGGGAACCACACCAGGTTCACCCCCTGTCTCGCCGCGTCCGCCGCACACTCTTCCTCGCTGTACAACGGATAGTACCACTCCCCGCTGTCTGCCGCAGCGTACAGACGTTCGAGCCCTTCCCGGATCTCCCCGCCGAAGTGCTCCTCCCGCAGCTGTGTAAGCGTCTTGTTCCACATTTCTTCTTTACTCAGGTCCCATTCCCGGATTGCATCCGGCGCGATTTTCGCAATCCGCTCATCCATAAGCCACTGTCCCAGCGTCTTTTCCATTATTATTCCCGTCCTTTTTCTGTTTTCTGTGTGTTCATTATACAGGCACCATCTCTGAAATAAAAGCCTTCTCATAAAAAGTATTGTTGCCGAAGAGGTTTAAGAGGTTCGTCGCGCCCGGAGAAAGAGCCAGTGGCTCTTTCTCCGCAAAGAACGGGCGGCAGCCCAGGGCAGGAAAGCCCTTCTCAAAAAAGTATTGTTGCCGAAGGGGTTTAAGGGGTTCGTAGCGCCCGGAAAACTGTCCAGTGGACAGTTTTCAGCGAAGAACAGGCGGCAGCCTAGGAAGATCGGAAAGCCCCCTTCTTATTGTTAACCACAATCACTTGTCATGGTTGACAATTCACTCTCACAATGCTATTCTCCTTGTGTTTGAAACACAAGGAGGCTCATTTTCATGAAACTCTCTGTCAGAGAGCTCACCCTCATCGCCATCGGCATCGCTCTCATTACCATCTGCTCCTGGATCTCAGTTCCGCTGACGATCCCCGTCACCCTGCAGACCTTTGCCGTCTGTCTCGTCACGGCCCTGCTGGGCCTGAAAATGGGCCTGTGGTCCGTAATCGGCTTTATTCTGCTGGGTGCTGTCGGGATTCCGGTTTTCTCCGGTTTCCGGGGCGGCGTCGGGGTCCTGCTGGGGGTGACCGGCGGTTATATCGTCGGCTTCCTCTTCACCGCTCTTACCGTAGGTCTGGCGGTGAAACGCTTCGGCCGCTCCTTCCCCGTCCTGATTCTTTCCATGGTCCTCGGCATCCTCCTGTGCTATGCTTTCGGGACAGCCTGGTTCATGATTGTCTATACCCGGGGCGGCAATGCCGTCACCTTGGGCAGCGCGCTGGGCATGTGCGTCGTTCCCTACCTGATCCCGGACGGAATTAAGATTGTCCTCGCCGCGGCGCTAGTCAGGCGCCTGTGGCCCGCGGTGTCAAAGGAGCTGATCCCGGCATGACGAAAGAACAGGTTCTGCAGATCCTGCAGGCACATCCGGATGATTTTGTCTCCGGTGCTTCTGTGGCGGAGCAGCTGCACATCAGCCGCACTGCCGTCTGGAAAGTTATCCGGCAGCTGAAAGCGGACGGGTATGAAATCGAAGCAGTCACGAATCAGGGCTACCGCCTTTTCTCCGGCAGCGACGTGCTCTCTGCAGAGGAAATCTGCCGGTATTTACGGCATCCGGATATCCGGCCGCAGGTTTTCCCGGTCCTTTCCTCCACGAACACCATCCTGAAATCCATGGCCGCGGAGGACGCCCCGGCGGGCACCGCCGTTCTCGCCGTGGAGCAGTCGGGCGGGCGCGGCCGTCTCGGCCGCAGTTTTTTCTCCCCTCCCGCCGGCGGCCTGTATCTGAGCCTGCTGCTCCGTCCGGACCTGTCCCCCGCGGATGCCCCGCGGCTGACTTCCTGCGCGGCGGTCGCGGTCGCTGAAGCCGTTGAGGAACTCTCCGGCCGGGAGACCGGCATCAAATGGGTAAACGATGTATACATGGACAGGAAAAAGATCTGCGGTATCCTGACCGAGGCCGGCATGGATCTGGAAACCGGTCGGGTAAGCTATGTCGTGGTCGGTATCGGGATCAACCTGCGGACCCCTGAAGGCGGTTTCCCGGAGGAGATCCGAAACATTGCCGGTGCCGCCTTCGATGGCCTGTCCTTGCCGGACCTGCGCAGCCGACTTGCCGCCCTCGTTCTGGACAGGCTTTCGGACTATGCGGAAGATCCCTTCTCGGACGCTCTCTTTGAAGCATATAAAAAACGCTCCTTTGTCCCGGGAAAGAAGATCACCGTCCTCGCTCCCGGAAAGGAGCCCATACCTGCCGAAGCCCTGTGCCTGAACCGGGACTATTCCCTCCGGGTCCGCTTCTCGGACAGCACCGAAAAAAACCTCTCCTCCGGCGAAGTCAGCATTCGGGTTTAATTCAGAATGATTTAGCTGCCCGCAGCACCCAGAACCCTCCGCTCTTATCGAGTTTCTCCACTTCTCCATAGATCGTTTTCAGATATTTCATACAGCTTTCCGCGCCCTGCTGCTTGCGAATCACCAGATACAGTACACCACCGGGCTTCAGGCTCTTCGCGGCGTCCGTAAACATCTGATAGATCACCTGTTTCCCGGCCCGGATCGGCGGATTCGTGACCACCGCATCAAAAGTCCTGCCAGCAAGCGCCGCCATCCCGTCGCTCTCGACGCATTCAACCTCCGCATGGTTCTTTTTCGCGTTCTCCCGGCTCAGTTCCAATGCCCGCAGATTCACGTCCGCCATCGTAACGCGGCATTCCGGCCACTTTTTTGCGATCGAAATGCCAATCACGCCCCAGCCGCAGCCAAGATCGAGGATCTCCCCGCTCATCTCCTCCGGCAGGGCTTCCAGTAAAAGCTGTGTCCCGGTATCCACTTCTCCCTTTGAGAAAACTCCCGCATCTGTCATAAAGCGCAGCCGTTCCCCCCGGTAGACGTATTCGCATTCCACCGGCCGGCTCTCACTCTGCGGCTCCCGGGTATAATAATGATCGTTCATTGATCGTTCTCCGCTTTCCTTTTCTTCTTGTCGAATCCGAAGGAGCGCGAGGGCGATCGGAAAGCCCTCGCATCATTCACCGAAGGGGTCTGGGGACAATCGGAAAGCCCCCGGTTATAGCCCAACTGAGCGACGAAGAAGCCCAACCTCTTCGTCACTCAGCTCTCTCCACTGCCCTTCCTGCATCCCCGGATCCAATTCAAGCTGCCCGAAGGCGCTCCGGTGCAGCGCAATCACCTCATGCCCGACCGCGGCGAACATCCGCTTTACCTGGTGAAACTTGCCTTCCGTGATCACTGTCTCCGCAAGCGAAGGCCCAAGCAGTTTCAGTTCCGCCGGCTGTGCGGTGAAGTCCCCGAGATCCAGGCCGCTCCTGAAAGCTTCGATTTCCTTTTCACCCATCTCACCCTTCACCAGCGCCCGGTACCGTTTTGTCACATGCCTCCCGGGACTCAGCAGACGATGGTTCAACTCCCCGTCGCAGGTCAGCAACAGCAGGCCAGTCGTGTCCTTATCCAGTCGGCCTACCGGCATGCACCCGATACTCCGGTATACCGGCGGCAGCAAATCCATCACCGTCGGCTGCTTCGCGTCCCGCGCGGCGGTCAGCAGACCTCCGGGTTTGTACATCATCACATGGCGCATCATCCGCCCGTCAATGTCTTTCCCGTTCAGGCTGAGACTGTCTTCCTCTGTTTCAAAAGAAAGGGCGGGATCCCAGATGATCCGCCCGTTCACCGCGGCCTTTCCGCCGCGGATCCATTCCTTGACCTCGCTGCGGCTGCCAAGGGACAAAGTCGCTAGCCACCGGTCCAGCCGCATCTTCATTTCTTTTTTTCTCCCCTTTTTTCCTCTCACACCTGAAGTCCGAAGATCCAGGGCGATCGGAAAGTCTCCTTTTCCTTCCAACCCCTCCACTAAAAAGTCGCGCCGAAGGGGTCTAAGGGGGCGATCGGAAAGCCCCCTTATTTTATCCCGTCCACATATGCCGCGATAATCAGCGACCGCAGCGGCAGGAACGGAAGCGTCAGCACTCCCCCGATCCCCGCGATGATAGCGCACTTGCTCATCGGGGGCTTTTCAATCTTCCCGGTCACAAAGCCGGATGGGTCCTTAATGATCGGCATAAAGAGCACCACCAGCACCGCGATCGCTATAAGCATCGGGATAATGGATACCAAAGCGCACAGCCAGCTCAGCAGGACCCCTCCGCGGTGTCCTTTCAGCATCTTCGGGTTTTCCCGCACAAAGGCATGGCGGTCTCCGCTGTGGAACGCACACCCAAAGGCAAAGATCAGAATTGATACAATCAGGATAATGATCAGATACAGCATACCCGTCGACAGGTCTCCGCCGCCGAATTTTTTGATCGCGCGAAGGACGGTCAATCCGTCCGTCTTCCCGGCCATATTGATCCGCGCAATCACAACGCTGGCAATCAGCGGTGCCGCCCACAGCAGCAGCATGATGCAGCGTTTCAGTCCGTAAATGAACTTTTCCTTATACGCTGTCGTATCCGCCAGTTTCACGCTGAAGAGGCTTCCGCCGTTCAGCGCGTCCCGCATGGCGCCCGCGGCGTTCACCCGTGCCCAAAGCATCAGGATCAGCCAGAACGGAATAACCAGAAGCGCCAGCCATTTCATCCACCCGTCCGCCGTCAGAAACAGCAGCGGAGAAAGGGCTGCCAGCGTCATGCACAGTTCAATCACCAGGAACTTCATCGCTGCGCCTAAGTGCCCGAAATATACCTGACCGGCATTCTTAAAAGCATCGGAGATCTTCATTTCCATGCCTCCACCATCTTAATCCGGACTATTATACAAGATTTTGTGGTGATATGCAAACAAATATACTACTTATCCCTTGGTGCGGATGAAATTGATCAGTCCGCCCGCCAGGATCATCCCGCGCTGTCTTTCAGTCAGCGGCAGCTTCACCTCATAGGTCTCGTTCTTCGTCTCGTTTTGAAGCGTCAGGATCTCTTCCTGGGCCT
>Ga0265298_10004442_pt1 | contig 17926 bp, 10 predicted proteins | sample AusTroGonzalo_MG_3_FD_193486 | JGI IMG/M metagenome (GOLD analysis project Ga0265298, IMG submission 193486) | Bovine rumen microbial communities from tropical cattle in Woodstock, Queensland, Australia - Gonzalo_01 | ecosystem: Host-associated > Mammals > Digestive system > Stomach > Rumen ... | reverse complement strand
AGAAATACAAGAAGTAACCCCCAAACGGAGGAATGGAGTGCTGCGCGTGCTCAGGCTGTGTGCAGCCTTTCCTTGATTCCTCGATTCCTTAGAGCGGCCCTTCAGCGTCTTAGTCAGTCGTTTTTTTGTTAAAGGGTGAAAGGGTGACAAGAGGCCGATGTACAGGGCGCTTGCACCCTTTTTCCTGACTGTCAGGGGTGGCAGAAGGGTGACAAAACGGGACACGTTCGCCCGCCTTTTTGCATCTTTAACGGGGAAAACGGACAATAATTAAAAGAAAATGTGTACCTTTGCGGCCGAAACATCTTAAAGAGACATAATTATGGCAACAGTAGCATTCAAGAACCGCACACGCGACGAAATCATCGCCGCGTTCCGAGAGTCCATCCGAAAGAAGCACGAGTGGCAGGAGCGGGTAGAACAGGAGATTAGGAAAATACGTCAGGAACGACTTCAACTGAGCATCTGACAGATGAACGCACTCGACCTGACACGCATCAACCGCCTCGCCCCCTACAAGGTATGGACGGAGGATGGGCGCGACTATCTCATTGAGACAAGACGCGGCCAAATCTTCGTCATCGGTTTCATGGACGACTACTCCATCTGGCAGACTGGCGCGTACCAGTTCGCCATCAACAACCAGAGCCATCAGCCCTCGCCGCTCGACCTGAAGCTCCGCGAAACCATCCTCCTGCTCATTGAGGCCTTCTTCGCCGCCAACCCCGACATTCTGCTCTATATCTGCGAGACGGGCGACGGCCGCCAGGCATTCCGCAGCCGCCTCTTTGTGCGATGGTTCAACACCTACTCGGGTCGCGACGCCTACGTCATGCAAACTGCCGAGGTAAAGGAGGGCAAGACCAAAAACTTCGCCGCTCTCATCGTGCAGAAGTCCAACCCAAGGCTGAAGGAAATTCTCGCCGAGTTCGACGAGACTATCAGCATACTGACCAACAAGCCGGAGTAACCTGGAGCAATCCTCGTTGTGATGTACAGACAAACAGGAGGGCGGCGCTTCCGCCATGGCGGATGGCTCCGCCCTCCTCATTCCCACTAAAGCGCCTACCCGTAGCCTTTTGAATAACATAAATTGAGAGTTGTTCTAAGGAATCGAGGAATCAAGGAATGGCTGCGCCGAGGGCGCGGCCTTTTCTTTTTCTACTTTAGGAGGAATGGGGTGCTACGCGTGCTCAGGCTGTGTGCAGCCTTTCCTTGATTCCTCGATTCCTTAGAGCGGCCCTTCAGCGTCTTAGTCAGGCGTTTTTTTGTTAAACCCAAATCGGTCATTAGAGTTTATTTGAAACGAATTGCCATAATATGCATAATTTAGTCCACTAATAGTAACTCAAGTTTCGCAAGCATGAAAATGCGCAGCCAACAGCCCCGTAGGGGCATGACAGGGATAGCCAGCCGTTAACGGCTGGCTATCCCTGTCAGATGCCTACGGCATCGGCCTTGTGGAACTTGAGAAACTTGTATAACTAATTATTTTATTTGTGGACAAATCAATGCGTATTTATTGTCATTAGCGTTTCTAAAGACCGATTTGGGTTAAAGGGTGAAAGGGTGACAAGAGGCCGATGTACAGGGCGCTTGCAGCCTTTTTCCTGACTGTCAGGGGTGGCAGAAGGGTGACAAAACGGGACACTCTCGCCCGCCTTTTTGCATCTTTAACGGAAAAAACGGACAATAATTAAAAGAAAATGTGTACCTTTGCGGTCGAAACATCTTAAAGAAACATAATTATGGCAACTTATACTATCACATTGAACGAGCGCACCGCCAGGGGCAAGGCTCTGATGGAGTACCTGCAGGCACTGGGCGTGCTGATGCACAAGGTGTCGCCAAAAAGATCTGCCACCAAGACCCGCATCTACGATCCTGAGACGGGCTGCTACTTGAAAGACAGCGTGGTGAAATCCATTGAGCAGGCTCATGAAGACATGAAGCACGGCAAACTGAAGGCTTACGAGTCTGTAGATGAGATGTTCCAGGATTTAGGCATCAACGTATGAAGTATAAGATTATACCATCAAAACGCTTCGAAAAGGACATGAAGCGTTGCCAAAAGCGTGGCTATAACATGCAGCTTATCAAAGATGCCATTATGTTGCTTGCCGAGACAGGCACATTGCCTTCGGAATATAAGCCACATCAACTTCACGGCGACCGCAAGGGCCAGTGGGAGTGCCACATCCAGCCCAACTGGCTCCTCATCTGGGAGCAGCGCGAATAGGAGCTTATCCTCGTCATGCTCAATACAGGCACGCACTCCGACCTGTTCAGCAAGAAATACAAGAAGTAACCCCCAAACGGAGGAATGGAGTGCTACACATGCTCAGGCTGTGTGCAGCCTTTCCTTGATTTCTTGATTCTTTGAGCAGCCTTTCAGCGTCTTAGTCAGGCGTTTTTTTGTTTAACCCAAATCGGTCATTAGAGTTTATTTGAAACTTGCCATAATATGCATAATTTAGTCCACTAATAGTAACTCAAGTTTCGCAAGCATGGAAATGCGCAGCCAACAGCCCAGTATGGGCATGACAGAGATAGCCAGCCGTTTTAACGGCTGGGACAAGAACGCGAAGAGGTTGCGTGCCGTAGGTACGCGACTTGCGCCGTCTTTTGTCGCGTACCTACGAGGGTGCAAGGGTGACAGGATGCCGATGTACAGGGCGCTTGCACCCTTTCTCCTGACTGTCAGGGGTGACAGAAGGGTGACAAAACGGAACACTTTTGCCCGCCTTTCCGTTAAACTGTGTCACTTTTTCCGTGCGATTTCGAATAATTAGCGGATTATTTCGTATCTTTGTGGCGTGAAAATGTAATAACGATACAATTATGGCTGACGACAGGAAAGAGAGATACATCAATCCGTATACCGACTTTGGCTTTAAGAAGCAGGCCGAGATAGCCAAGTTCTCGCCCAAAGAGCGGCAGGACAACGAGGAGAGTGTAAAGATTTACCGTGACCTGAAGAATTCTTTGGACACTGCAGAGTGGAAGGCAAAGGTAAAGATTGCCCGTGAGATGAAGGCAGACGGTATTCCTACAGCGACTATATCGAAATACACAAAACTTCCAATAGAGGAAATCGAGAGGCTGTAATATATTATAAAGGTATTTATGGGAGCGTGGCACGAGACGGATGGCATGACCATGCGACGGGAGGCCGGAGGGCACCTGGGGAGTGGATTCTCGAGAGAATCTGGTGGCGGAGAGGTGGTTATGCAGTTCGACGTGTGCTTACGGCATTGAATTCTCTCGAGAATTCAATGCCGTAAAGCGTTATCTTCATGTCAGCTGTCACCCTGCTGTCACCCATGACGGCCTTGAAAAAGGGTGCAAACGCCGTATACATTGGCGTCCTGGCACCCTTGCACCCTTGAACAAGGAAAATCCCAGCCTTTATGGGTGCATGTAACCTACAGACGCTGAAGGCGTCTCCTTTCAGTAGCCGAGGCGTGCGGAGCACCCCCGGATTGTTGACGTGCGAAGAGGTATCGACCCCAAAGGGGTCGCCCAAACCCTAATATCGCTCTCTCACTGCCACAATGGGCGACCCCTTTGGGGTCGATACCATGTCGCGCTCTTCCCTCCGGGGGTGCTCGCTACGCTCGTACCCCCGGCTACTGAAAGGAGACGCTTTCAGCGTCTTACCCCGGCATTGAGCGGAGACACCCATTCCCGACCTACGGCCGCCTTCCCTGATGCCGCCGAGTCGGCCGCGCTCCCAGAATGCCGCCGAGACGGCCGCGCTCCCCCTGCGCGTTCCTGTCACCCTTCTGTCACCCCTGACAGTCTCGGAAAAGGGTGCAAACGCCCTGTACATTGGCGTTCTGTCACCCTGGCACCCTTGCTCTTCACTTTTCTGCCATGATATTGATGATGGCCATGATGTCGCCGACGTTGACTTTGCCGTCGTCGTTGACGTCGGCGGCGGGGTTGTTGCTGCCGTCGGCCATGACGTTGATCACAGCCATGATGTCGCCCACGTTCACGCTGCCGTCGCCGTTGATGTCGCCGACGACATCTGCGCCGCCCTCCTCCACGATGTTCTTGCCGAAGTTCTTCCAGCCGTCTGTGGCCAGATACTTTGCCTTCGTGCCTTTGGGTACGTAGAGCGTGGCATCGGAGAACACCTCCACGTCGTCCATAAGCCCCTTGAAGACATTATCACTGATTTGAAACGGCTGCTTGATCAGCGAATGCACTTCTCTCAGGGAAGCGCAGTTATAGAAAGCTTTAGGATAGATGACACCGACAGTTTCGGGAAGGGTGACGGATTGCAAGCCGTAGCAATCCATAAAAGCCTCAGATCCAATTTGTTCCACACTGTTGCCCATCGTGGCGGTGGCCAGTCTTATGCAGCCTTCGAAAGCGCTCTGTCCGATCATCTTCACGCTGTTGGGAATGGTGACGGACATTAATGACATGCATTTATAGAATGTCACGGCTTTTATTTCTTCAATACCTTCAGGAATGACCATGAATTGCAAACTGGTACACATGTTGAAAGCGTGTTCCCCGATGTATGTCACAGTGCCGGGGATGTTGACAGCCTCCAGGGCTTCGCAATTTGTGAAAGCCTGTTGCCCGATGCTTCTGACGGTGTTGGGCAGGCTGACGGCGGTTAGGTATTTGCAAAAGTGGAAAGCTTCGCCTCCGATGGCAGTCACGGAATAGCCGTTGCCCTCCGCATCCAATGCCACCGACGGGATTTCTATCGCTCCCCTGGTGTTTCTGTCAATAGCAACAGGTGCTCCATAGGTTCCCTCTTCTGTTCCCACCTGCACCTCCATAGGCTTGTTGTTTGTCACCTTGTATTTAACGCCGTTGTAGGTAAACGTTTCTCCTACAGCCAGTCCGCCTTCTGCCTCCTCGATGGTCGTGAAGTCCTTCCAGTTGTCGGCAGCCTGATATACCTCCTTCGAGCCTGCGGGAACAATGAGCTTGGCGTTCACCTTGCCTGTTTCCCGGTCTTTCAGGAACACAGTATTCAAGATACGTAGGGGAGCGGGATTCTTTGTCTTCACCTCATTCAGGCTTTTGTATCTGAATGCTCCGTCTCCGATGCTTATCACGGATGCTGGAATGGTGATGCTTGTCAAGGCGTTGCACTGGTAGAACGCGTAGTCGCCGATGCTGGCCACCGAGTTGGGGATGTCGATGGCGGTCAGGGCGGAACATTCTCTGAACGCATTGATGCCGATGGTCTTCACAGAGGTGGGGATGGTGATGGTGGTCAGTGCCTTGCAGCCAATGAACGCATCGTTGCCGATGGCCGTCACCGAGGTTGGGATGACCGTGCCTTTGCAGCCCATCACCAAGGTGTTCGTCGCTTTCTCGATGATGGCATTGCAGTTGTTGCGCGAGTCGTACTTGGCGTTGCCGCTCTCCACCGTGATCTTTTCCAGGTCGTCGCAATACTGGAACACATAGTTGCCAAAGTTTACGACGGACTTGGGGATGGTGATGCTCGTCAGGCCGGAGCCGCTGAAGGCCTCGTCGCCAATTCTGGTTACGGTGTTGGGGATGGTCAGCGTCTTCAGGCTTAAGCAATCCTCGAACGCTTTTGACTCGATAAACGTAAAATCCTTGGAGTTGGGCATGGTGACGCCCGTCAGCTCGTCGCAGTACCTGAAGGCACCGCTGCCGATGCCCGTCACCTTGTAGGTCTTGCCGTTATACTTCACCGTGGCGGGGATGGGTACGTTGCCCTTGTACTTTTCTTGGCCGGCCTCGGTGACCAGCGCCACGTCGGTCTCCTCTGCAAAGTTGTAGTACAGGTAGTAATAGATGGTCACGCCATTGTTCTTTACAGCAAAGGACTCGCCCTGTGCCAGGGCTTTGATGCCAGTCATGCTCATGAGCACGACGAGCAGGGAAATAATACTCTTTCGTTTCATTTTTATGGTTTATTTATGGTTAATTTATGGTTAATTTAAGTTTCGCAAGTTCCGCAAGGCCGATGCCGTAGGCATCTGACAGGGATAGCCAGCCGTTTTAACGGCTGGTAATCGTAGATATGCAGCAGGCGTGCCTCGTAGGTACGCGACTTGCGCCATCTTTTGTTGCGTACCTACGGCACGCATTCTCTTCGCGTTCTTGTCCCAGCCGTTAAAATGGCTGGCTATCTCTGTCATGCCCCTACAGGGCTGTTGGCTGCGCGTTTTCATGCTTGCGAAACTTGAATGGTTTATTTATGGTCTGGTCGAAGTAGCTGTCGTGGCTTTTGGTGTGGTCGATGAGGCGTGCGAAGACCTCGTTCTGGCAGAGCAGGTCGGGGTTGCCTACTAATATAAGATGTTTACGCGCCCGCGTCATGGCCACGTTGAGCTTGCGGTCGATGGTGCAGCCGTCTTCGTGGAAGACGTTGTTGGTGAGGAACTGCAGCTGATAGTTGTACTGAATGGTGAAGCCGTAGACAATGTAGTCGCGCTGGCTGCCCTGATAGCGCTCCACGGTGTCGATGGTGATGCTGGTGAGGCTGTCGATGGCGTAGCGTGCCAGACGGTTGCGTATGGCGGCAATCTGGTTGCGGTAGGGCACAATGACGCCAACGGTGTGCTGCGGGTGGAAGGTGGTGCGTGTCTGTGCGTAGATGGCCGCCACAATGTCGGCAATGGCGTCGGCCTCGTTGGCGTTCACCTTGTCGTTGAAGGCTGAGGGCTGAGGGCTGAGGGCTGAGGGGGGAGGTACGGCCACGAAGGCTATGCGGTGGGTGATGATGGAGGAGACCCACCCCCAGCCCCTGTAGGGAGAGACCCACCCCCAGCCCCTCCCTGCAGGGAGGGGAGGAGTTACTTCTTTCACAGTGCTTTCGGCTTGGCAGTAATTGCTCCCCTCCCTCACAGGGAGGGGTTGGGGGTGGGTCTTGTGGGTCTCTGTGGCCTCTATCTGGTGGGGCAGCGGCACCTCGCGCAGGCGTCCCTGGTAGAAGGCTTCGTTGGGGAAGCTTGCAATGTCGCGGTGCATGCGGCCCTGGCGGCGTAGCATGTAGCAGATGTGCGGGTCGTCGCGGTACTGCTTGAGCAGCCGTTCGAAGAGCGACTGCCGGCAGTCGGTGAGGTGGATGGTGTGCAGCAGTGGGTCGGTTACCTGCGCTGCCGCTGCGGTCTGCTGCACCACGGCGGGCAGCTGCTTGTGGTCGCCGATGAGCACAATCTTCTTGATGGAAGAGGAGACTGGGGGAGGGGCTGGGGGTGGGTCTTGGAGTGGCGAGGGAGTGGTGGCGCTGAGCAGTGCCATGAGCTGGGGCTCGAGTATTTGCGACGCCTCGTCGACCACGGCCACGTCGAACGTCTTCAGGCTGAACAGTGCGATGTTGCCGTTGAAGGCCGTGGTGGTGCCCACCATCACGCGCGCCGCTGCAATCATGTTGCGCAGCTCAGCCACATTGCTGCATTCCCCGGCGTATGTCTCGAGCAGGTAGGGGCGGTAGGCCTCCTCGCAGCCGAAGCGGCTGCCAATGCGTATGAAGCTGATGTCTTCTTCCACGAGCTTGCTGCAGATCTCGTCTACGGCGCGGTTGGTATAGGCCAGCAGCAGGATGTTGGTGCCTGGGGTGAGCAGCTGCTCCTTGACGGTGGTGAGCATGCCGAACGAGGTCTTTCCCGTGCCTGGCGGCCCGATGATGAGGAAGAGGTCGCGCGCCTGCTTCACCCTCAGGGCCAGCTCGTTGAAGGCGCCGTAGTCGCCCGTCAGCGTCAGGCTGTCGTCGTGGCGTGGCGGCCGTTGCAGCATCAGCAGGTCGCGCCGCACCTGCGGTGAGGAGAGAAAGGCGTGCAGGCCGCGGTAGAGCGGCGTGAACGACGACTCGAAGAGGTCGTGCTCGATGGCCCACAGGGCGTTGGGCTGGTACCAGAACACGTGGGCGTCGACCTGGGTAGCCCTCAGGCTGAGGGTGAGGGTGGAGGGGAGAGGGTTGAGGGTGATGTCTTCGATGGTGCAGCGGAACACCATGCTCTTGCGCACGTCGGGTTCGTGGCCTTCGGCGTAGGGGTAGAGCACCACGATGTCGCCCTTGCGGAAGTTGGTCACGTCGCCGTAGGGCTTTTCGTCGATGGCCAGCACAATGCGGGAGGTGCGCCCCGTGTCGGTGGCCGCGGGCTGCAGCAGACGGAGGCCGTCGTAGATGGTGCCGGCCTGCTGCTTGGCCTCGAGCGAGCTGTACCACTTGTCGGCAAAGCCGGCATTGGCCTTGGTCTGGCTGCCTACCTTCGCCAACAGGTGCTCCATGCCAACGAAGGAAAGCATACGCACATAGTACGCCTGTTCGAGCGGCGACGCGGCGTGGATGGGCTGTAGCAGGGCTTCGAGCTGCGGCCGCTGGTATTGTCGCCAGAGCACGCCGCTGACGTTGCGCTCGTTCAGCATGTCGGGCGTGAGGGTAGTGAGCAGTCCGTAGCCATTCTTTGCCAGCTGGTATTCGTTGGCGGCGATGGCGTTGCGCATGGCGATGGCCTCGAACATGAGCTTTGGCGAAAAGCCTACTTCCAACAGGCTGTTCTCGTATTTGGAGTAGAGCAGGAAGGCGCGCAGGCCGGGGCGGTTGTGCTCGTACTGCTCGCGGTAGTTGTAGCGCAGCAGCAGCATATAGAGCAGCAGCTGCACATAGTGCTTCTCCTGGACTATGGGCGTGTTGTTGTCTATGGCAGGGAAGCCGCCCTTGCCCGCCTTCTGCTCGATGAGCAGCTGCTGGTCTAACTGCAGGAAGTCCATGCGGCCCTGCACGCCGAGCATCTCTGAGAAGAACGACGGCTCGACCATGGCCTGCTGGGGGCGGAAGTTGGAGAAGTGTCGCGCCAGTCCGTTGTTGATGGCTGTTCTGATGTGTTGCTGTTGCAGCTGTGCCTGGGCGTGGAAATCGTTGGCCAGCGGACAGGTGGCTATGGCCACGGCGTTCTGCCGGAAAAACTTCCTGATGCTTGTAGCGTAGTCGTTGGGTGCAGGCGCCTCGCCTGCAGCTGATGCGGAGGCCTCTGCTTCTGCGGCCTCGGTGAGCGCTTCGTCAAGGAACTGCGAGGCCAGGTTACCCAGAAGGGTGTGGGTGGTCTGCACGGCGGGCTTCAGCTTGTTGAGCAGATGGATGAGCGGCGAGTGGGCGTAGCTCTCGAAGCAGGCGGCAATGGCCGAGATGTCTATCAGGCAGTCGGGCTCGAAGATAACGATTTCTGGATAGAGCGTGCCGTCAACCGCTCTCGGCCGGATGAGGTTCAGCTGTGTGCCCTCGCTGATATGTGGCAGGAGGGCGCTCCAGTCCCAGTCGCTGTAGGGGTTGACGTTGTTCTTCGCCAGACAGACGCGCAGCTCGCCGCAGTCGGTCTCGTCGGCATGGGCGTAGACCATGTCGCCGTGGGTGCGGCTAACCACCACACGCAGGCATTCTGTTGTGGGCAGCGTGGCCGTCAGCTTCCTTTCCGGCGGAAAGAGAGCGGCCAGCGCGGCGGGCACGGGCGTGCCGCTGATGAGGCTCACAAAGAGGCAGAGCGCCTGCCAGTCGTACAGGCAGTTGTCGGCCAGCAGGGTGTCGTCGAGCGTGGCATGGCGGCGCAGTCGCACCCGTGCGTCGTTCACCATGCGCTGCAGGTGGCGGTCGGCGTGGTGCTCTTTCAGCAGGTAGTCGGTCTGTGCCAGCGGTCCGCCGAAGACAATGCCCGTGAGCGCCGTGTGCTGTTCGAGTATGCGCAGCAGCATGCTGCCCATGGCCTGATAGGCCCGCCTATAGTCGGGCAGCAGGCTCATCACGTCGGCCAGCAGCTCATAGTCTTCGCTCATCGCTTGGTATTAGGTAGTTTATTCAACTTTATGAAGTAGTTAAGAAGTTGTCGAAGTTTTTTTCGGAGTTATCGGAGTTATCGAAGTTATCGCTTCGCTCGAAGTTATCGACGATACTTTGGTAGGCTTTATCATCGGCAGAACTATTGTCGTTAACTTCGATAACTTCGTTAACTTCAAAACTCTTCATAACTTCTCTAACTTCTTTAACATCGCAGCTTGTATCAAATTAGTACGCACTGATGTCGAACACCATGCGGCAGCCGTCGGTATAGTCGGGATCTACGTGAATGCTGCCCCCGAGCAGTCGGCAGATGGAGCGGCTGATGCTCAGTCCCATGCCCGTGGTCTTGATTTGCTCGTCGGTCTCGGTAAACAGGTCGAACACCGCCTTCTGCTTTTCCGGCGGTATGCCTGGGCCGGTGTCGGTGATGGAGAACGTGAGGCGCCCCACGGGCTCAGTGTCGGTAGCGGTAATGGTGATAGTTCCGTGTTGGGTGAACTTCACGGCGTTGTCGAGCAGGTTGCGGAACACCTTGCGCAGGCACTGGTCGTTGGTGCGCACGATGAATGTGTCTACCAGATTGGTGCGCAGCTTCAGCTCCACGTCGGGAGCCGTCTTCGACATGTATTCCCAGAGCATGTCCTGGCAGAGCAGGTCGACCTTCACCATATCCTCGCGCGCCACGCTGGTGAGGCTGTCGTAGTGGGAAATCTCGATCATGTTGTCTACAATGTCGGTGAGCAGCTTCGTGCTTGTGGCTATGCGCTGGCTGTAGTCGCTCTTCTGCTCGTCGTCGAGGTCTAAGCCGGGCGTGGTGAGAATCTGCGAGAAGCCGTAGATGGCATTCAGCGGTGTGCGCAGTTCGTGGGAGATGCTGTTCAGGAAGTTCCGCTTCACTTGCAGCGCCTGCTCGGCCGACTTGCGTGCCTCGTGCTCGGCCTGCTTCGTGTCCTCCAGTTGCATGTTCATGGTGTGCAGCGCCTTCAGCTGGTTGTGGTGGCGCCAGTATAACAACAGCAGCGTCACGATGATGATGAGCACAATGCTTGCCAGGGCGGTGAGGGTTACCATGCGCATACGCACGCTCTGCTGTGCGTTGGCTATCCTCAGGTCCTTCGACTCGTTCTCCGCTTTCACTAGTCCCAGCTCTGTGGCGTATTGGTGGATTTGTTTGCCCAGCACATTGTCCTTCACCGAGTCAGACAGCTCCTTGAAGCGCACCTGCGCCTCGTAGGCTTCCTTGTATCTGCCCATGCGGCTGTAGATTTGCGCGAGCAACTCTTGGCGCACGGCATTCTCCTGCTCTGGCAGCGTACGCCGCAGTGCCTCTTCGTAGTGCTCGTTCATCATGGCATGGCAGATAATCAGCCGTTTGTCCTGGTTGTCCAATTGTCCAGACTGCTTCAGTAAGCGCAGCCGCTCTTCGTAAGCTTTGTTGAACTCGTTGCGCGAGCCCCCCTTGATATATGCCAGCGCTAAGCACTTGTTGGTCCAGGCCAGGATCTTGTGCTGAGTGATGACGTCGGGCTCGGCCAGTGCCAAGTCGGCGTACATGATGGCCTTTTCGAAGTGGTGGCGCTTCTGTTCCACCCTCGACAACTCCAGATAGGGCGCGGCGGCACTCTCATGGGGGAAATACTGCTTCTGGTACTCCAGTGCCTCTAACAGGTAGGTCTCCGCATTGTCGAGCTGCTCCATGGCTAAGAGGTTGGAGCCGATGACGTAGGTGGCAGTGTACAGGCCGAACTTGCTGTCGTGGATGCGCGCATACTCGCGGGCCTCGCGGGCTGTGCGCATACCCTCTTCGGGCGAGATGCGCTTGAAGGCGTAGATAGACTGGTTAGCCCAGGCCTTGTAGAAGCGGCGCTCGTCGCCAGCCTTCAGGCACTCGTCCTTCAGCTGCTTAACGATGGAGAAGAACTGGTCTTTCTCGTTAGTGTTGAAGTAGCGGTACATCTCGCCCTCCAGTTTGTTGACGAGCAGAGAGTCGCCCTTGGCCGCCGCTATAAGCGACAGCCCCGACAGCAGCATAATCAGGGCTAACTGCCTGATGGTCTTGCTGTAAAGCCTGATTCCCGTTGTGCTATTCAGCATAATCTAACTGTTCTTCTCGGACAGCCATACGGCAAAGTTAATGATTCTGCTCCAATTATCGCACCATAGTATCCGTTTTATAATAATCTTTAACTAAGTAACCCTACTTTCGCAAGCTCCGAAGTTAACGTTTTTTTTCTCGAAGTTATCGCTTCGCTCGAAGTTATCGACGATACTTTGTTGGGCGATGTCAGCAGCAGAACTATTGTCGTTAACTCCGTTAACTTCGATAACCGTTCACTCAACGTCTATGCGCAGCGTGTCGGGGCGCTGGTCAGGACTGGTGGTGGTAACCTCCACGTTGCGCAGGGTGACATGGCGCGCATGGCGTATGAAGAAGCCCTTGGCGGGCAGCGTACCCCACATGGTGGCTTCGGGATAGTCGGCCTCCTTCTCGTCGTCGGGTACGGCCACGGCATCGCATCCGCCCTGCTGGCTGATGGTGATGTTGGTGAGGGTGATGTCTTCCACGGGATGGCCGGGCAGGCCGGTGATGCTGCTGCCGGTGGGCCCGGCGCCAGTGACGCTGATGTCGGAGAGTGTGACGCCACGTATGGTTCCTACGTGGTCGACGGCTCTTCCTTCGGCGTAAGGTCTTGCCCGGTTGCCTAAGCGGATGAAGATGGGCGACTCGGTACCCTCGACGACGATGCCGCTGACAGCGACGTTCTCCATGCTGCCGCCGTCGGTAATCTCTAACGAGACGGCAGAGGTGCCGCGCTTGGCGGTATGTCCGAAGAACTGGCTTGACTGGTCGGCCGAGGGTTTGACGATGCAGTTGCGGATGCTGATGTTCCGGAATCCGCCGTTGGTCTCTGTGCCTAATTTGATGGCGTTGCAGTGGCTGCTCACCACGCAGTTGCTGATGGCGACGTTCTCGCACAGGCGCGGCGATGTGCTTTTCAGGGTGATGGCATCGTCGTCGCTGTCGGCCATTATGTCGCTCACCACCACGTCGTGGCAGCCGTCGATGTCGAGGGCGTCGTTATTGTAGTTATTGCGGTTGAACACCTTGATGCCGGTGATGCGCAGGCGGTCGCAGGCCAGGTAGTGCTGCATCCAGCATCCGCTGTTGCGCAGGGTGATGCCGCTGACGGTGATGTCGCGGCTCTGTATGAAGCGCAGCAGGTGTGGGCGTGTGATGCCCTCGTCGTTCCACGTCAGTTTCTTGAAGGCTGCCCCCCGGCCGTCGATGGTGCCGTAGCCGTCGATGGTGACATGGTCGGCGTTGTCGGCATAGATAAGCTGTATGGTCGACGTCTGCGTGCGCAGCGACAGGTAGGTGGTGGTCATGGGGCGGTAGTCGTCGAGGGAGGTGCTGCCGTAGAGGGTGGCGCCGGCCTCGAGGTGGAGGTTGACGTTACTGCGCAGCACGATGGTGCCAGTCTTGAACATACCCGTGGGCACCACCACCCGCCCGCCGCCGGCAGTAGCGCAGGCGTCGATGGCCGCTTGTATGGCAGTGGTGCTGAGCATCGTGGTGTCGCTCTTGGCGCCGAATGCTTCGATGTTGTAGTCTTTTGCTGCTGCGGCAGTGGTCAGGCCGGCAGCCAGCATGGTAATGAGTATTGTCTTCATAATGATAGTGCTTCTTTCTGCAAAGGTACGGCAAATGGTTGGAAATACCAAAAAAGTGGCGATTTATTTGCATAGTTAGAAATAAATGCCTATATTTGCGGTCGTAATAACTCCGTTTGCTCTGGGGTGAATGGTCATTCCGCCAGTGTAGGGGCAGGCCCTGTGCCAGCCCGAAACGCCATTAGGCGTTATGCCCGGGCGGGAAAAACGCCGTTCCGGCGTACGGGCTGGCACAGGGCCTGCCCCTACACTGGCGGTTTCCGAGCTCAGCGAAACTTGTATAACCTAATATATTATTATGCGTATGAAAAAAAGTAGAATTACCCAATGGTTGACCCTTGTCTTGGTATTGATGATGACAGGGATTGTATCTCATCGCGCTTATGCCGGCAATGTCGACGTGGGCGGTGTTGGTGTGGGGACAAGCAATGCAGACAATGTGACCTCGCCAGCCATCGTTTCCGGCAAGGTGTCGTACAATTTAGAGACAAACACGCTGGTGCTGAACAACGTGACTATCGATGCCAGCAAGGTGTCGAGTGGCTTCAAGCGCGGCATACAGATCAACTCTGTTGACAAATGCTCGCGTGTGGTGCTCATTGGTGACAACAAAATCTATTTCTCCACCACGCCTTCATCCGACGATAGTCCCATCTGTTTCTATACCAACCACAGCGTGGAGATCATCGGCAACGGAACGCTGCGCACAGAGGGCGGCAAATATGGCATGTATGTGGGCAATGGTGCTACGCTGACCATCGCGAAGACCACCCTGTATGTCGCAGACACCGATCTGGGCATCGTTAGTTCGGAAAGCAGTATCGTATTCACCGATGCCAACGTCTTCTATACCTCCAAGACCTCTAACGGACAGTTTGTCAGCTCCTCGAGTGTGACGATGAACGACGTCAAGGTCACCTGGCCCTCGTCGGTAACCTTCAACTCGTCGAAGTATGGCTTTGTCAGAGATGGCAGCCTCTACAAGGGTAGCCTTAACCTTACCCGAACCACCACCACCTATCCCTTCGTCATCAACAATATCCGGCTGACGTCGTATGATATTGCATACCCCACCAAGTATGTGGCGAAGAAGGGCACCATCACCGTGAGCGACAACGACCTGAATTTTAACAATGTCACGATTGAAAACACCATGTATGGCGAAGACGGAATCACGTATGTGGGTACCGACAAGATTATGTATCTCAATCTGACGGGCGTCAGCCGAATCGAAGGCTTCAGAACCCCTATCAACATGGGATTACTGAACACGCTCAGCCTCAACAGCAAGACTGACGGCAGGCTGGTCATTCACGGAACAGGCTCCGGCTACGGCATCGTGATGGCCGACAACAAGGACGTTTACATCAACAACTGCCAGCTCTTTATCGAAAACGTTGCTTACGGCATCTCCGGCAACTCCACTGGCAACGGGCTGTATATCAAGAACGGCACGCTCGACATTCAGTCGTCGTCGATCTGCGTGACCAATATCCATAACTGTGTGCTCGACGGAGTGGGAGTGAAACAGCCTGCCGGCGCAACCTACTCCTCGGAAAAGAAAACCTTCGTCGACACAAATGGCAAATCCATCGAAGGCTACCTGTGGATAAAGCCCTGCACGTTCTATGACGTACAGGTGGGCGGCATAGCGGTGACCGACCTGAATTGCGACGACGTGCTGGGCGACGGCACGGTGCGCTACGACCTCGACTGGAACTGTCTATATCTGAACAATGCCAACATTCCCACCTACGGCATCTACGTGGGCACGAATGCGAAGGCCGCGATGAAAATCTCGGTGACGGGCAACAACGTGGTGGACGGCGGTAATGTGGCCGGTGCCGGACTGAACATCAACAACAACCACCTGACCCTGACCGGTAAGGGCACCGTGACCTTCCAGAACGCGAAGAACTGGGGTATGATCATCAACGGGGGCAGCCTCAGCATCCGCGGCGCAATGGCCGCCGATGCCGGCCCCAGCGTATATGTCACGCAGAAGGGCAGCACGAATATAGGCATCTACGGATATACCGGCGCGGAGAAGCTGACGGTGGAGAAATCGTATCTGAATGTATTCTGCGAAGGTGTGGTGGTGGACAACCTCACCAGTCTGTCCACCATCTGGAATCCCATTACCCACCCCGTCGGCTCCTACTTCGACGAGTCGAAGAAGCAGCTCTGCTATTACAATGGCGCGGTGGTGAGCAACGACCGCTTTGTGATAGAGGAAGTTGACGACTACGGCATCGACGTGGCCAATATCCGCATACACAGCAAGAACTGCGACAACGTGCAGGGACCGGGCATCAGCGGCAGTGTGAGCTACGACCGCGCCACGAACACCCTCTTCCTGAAGAATGCCACCATCAAGAGCAACGACTGGTGGGGCATCATGGCTCGCGACTATGACCAGGGCAAGGGCTTCAACATGCACGTGGAGGGCACCAACGAGGTGTACGCCAAGACACAGAATGCCATCAGCATCGTCAACACCTGGGGCGGCAACAGCACCCTCATCAGTGGTGGCGGCTCGCTGAAGGTGACCAGCGACGGCGACGATGCCATCTATTACAGCACCGACCTCACCGTAGACGATGTCGACATGGTGGTTAAGTCGGGCGCAGGCTATGCCCTCAACGCTAACGGCTGCCCGCTCACCGTTGTCAATGCAGAGATGGATATGACGGGTAGCAGTGTCGCCATAACCAATCTGGGCGAGCTGACCATGGACCGCAGTGAGATTACCCAGCCCCACAACGGATACTTCGAGTTCTCAAAGGGCGGCGTCGTCGACCCCAACGGCAACCTCGTCTCCAAGGTGGTTATCAGCCGCAAGACCGAGGACAAGTACGGCCTCGTGGTGGGCGGCGTAGAGGTGACCAGCACCAATGCCGACAACATCACCAGCCCCTACATCAGCGGCTCGGTGTACTTCATCCCCGCCTCGTGGACGCTCGTGCTTACCGACGCCACCATCAGCGACAAGGGAATCTTTGCGTCGAAAGACGGCTACTACAAATACGCCGGTCCTGAGCTGCATGTACAGCTCTACGGCAACAACAGCGTGGCCGCCACCACCGACTATCCGTTCTACCTCGAAGTGCCCACCTACATCCACGGCCCCGGCACACTCACCGCCGACACCGACGACCCGTATGCCGACATCCTGATGCTTGACGGCAGCGACCTCACCATCAACGAGTGGTGTACGGTGAACGTGGGAGGCATCAGCGGATCGGGAAGCGGAAAGCTGATTGTAGACAATGCCACCATTCACGGCACCGACCAGCTGACGGGCTTCGACGACCTGGTGATGACCAATGTCGACGTCATTGTGCCCAACAGCGTGTACTACGACACTACGAAGAAACAGCTGCCCGACATGTACGGCAATGCCGCCATCGGCTACGAGATAGGAAAGGTGGATTACTACGGCATCTGGGTGGGCGACGTGCAGGCCAACTCCGTGAACTGCGCTAACATCACCGGCGAGAAGATAGCCGGAAAGGTGAGCTATGAGCACGGCACCCACACCCTCACCTTCGAAGACGCCATGCTTACCATGAACAGCCAGCCCATCAAGATCAGCCCAGATAGCTATATACACATGAAGTCGGCCATCTACGACGGCAGCGACCTCACCGTAGAACTGAAGGGAGAGAGCAAGTGCACCATGGGCGACGTGATTGATACGCCCGTGAACACCACCTTCTGCGGCGACGGCACACTGACGCTCAACGCCATCGAGCTGGGAAGCGGCGCCAACCTCACCTACGCCGGCAACTGCACGGTGAACGGCTCCAGCATCTTCGGCAGCGGCAATAACACCGTGAGCGTGATAGACAATGCCACCGTGAACCTCAAAGGACAGATTAGCAGCATCACACAGCTCGTGTTTGGCGAGGGACTCGGCATCGTCAAGCCTGAAGGCGCATACTTCGACCCCGCAGCAGGCAAGGTGGTCGACGCTGAGGGCAACACCGCCACGGGTATCACCCTTGGCCTGAAGACCACAGTAGACTACGGCCTGATAGTGGGCGGCGTGGCTGTTACCAGCGACAATGCAGCTGCCATCACCGGAACAAGCATTACCGGTAACGTCAGCTTCGACCCCGCAACAGGCATACTCACCCTCGACAATGCCACCATTACCGGCAAGGGCATCGAAGCCATGAAGGAAGGTGCGAGAATCTATACTGGAGTGGGGCTTGAAATCGAGCTGAAGGGCAATAACACCATCGTCGTAGCCGCACCCGACTATTCCGTCAACACCCAGGTATATACCAGGTTCTTCGGTACAGGAACGCTGACCGCTGACGCCGATGGCGACGCCGCCGACATCAATGTCACCAACGGCTGTATACTCACCATCACAGACTGTACGCTCAACGTAGGAACCATCACAGGTTCAACCTTGGGAATGATCATCATCGACCACGGTACACTCAACGGCACAGGAACGGT
>Ga0265298_10004441_pt1 | contig 17927 bp, 20 predicted proteins | sample AusTroGonzalo_MG_3_FD_193486 | JGI IMG/M metagenome (GOLD analysis project Ga0265298, IMG submission 193486) | Bovine rumen microbial communities from tropical cattle in Woodstock, Queensland, Australia - Gonzalo_01 | ecosystem: Host-associated > Mammals > Digestive system > Stomach > Rumen ... | reverse complement strand
CTCTGTAATATTTTTCTTTTTCTGAATCGATCTATTCAAACGTAAAAAAGCAACAATCCTGCATCTAATAGTATTCATATGAGGTAGTTTTTTACTAATATTATTTTCATTTGACTGAGAGACACTAAACAAATTTTGATCATTTTTCTGATTAACAAGATGAGCAGACCTACTCGTATATGTTTCAATTATTATACTAGCATATTTCTATATCACACTTTATAATAAAAACCTCAAAGATTCCCAAGAACTTACCAAACTAATTTCAGCACTAGCTATAGAAAAATGATACGAAGAATCTGAAGAACAAATTAAAAAATATATAAATTCAAATTTTAAAGATGAATTTATTTTAAATATCAGGGTTTATAACGAAGCATTTATGCTTGAAAATACAATTAATGAAATAATAAATGCTTGATTCAAAAAATTAGTTTTCATAAATGATGGCTCAAAAGATGATTCACAAGAAATACTAGAAAAGAAAAAAAAAGAAAATCCTGAATGTATTTTCACAATTCTAACTCATAAAATAAATAGATGATGATGAGCAGCAAACCAAACATGATATAAGTTCATACAAAAATATGCTGAACAATTGAAAGTAAATTGGTTTGTATGATTCGATCCGGATGGACAAATGGACATAAAAGATATGGATACATTCATTTCATCAATCCAAAAAGATAATTGAAAATTTGACGCATATTTATGATCTCGTTTTATCAAATGATGATCCTCTCAGAACATACCTAAATCCAGAAAGATAATACTAAAAATATCAAAATTTATAACTAAATGTTTCTATTGAATTAAAGTTTCTGACCCACATAATGGATACAGGGTAATAAAAATCGAGGCTTTAAAGAAAATACATTTAACGGCTGATTGAATGCATTATGCAAATGAATTAAATGAGCAAATGCAAAAGAACCATTTTAAGACCAAAGAAATCCCTGTCCATATCAGCTACTCCGAATATAGTCTCTGAAAATGACAAAAAAATTCCAACAGTATAAAACTCTGATTACAGATGATTTACCAAAAAATATTCTTTAGATAAAATTCTGGATTTATATGATTGCATTCTCAATATTCTGAATAAATGTATATCGATATTGAATTTTTTATTTAATAGGTTTTATACTAGCTTACTGTTTTTTAATTTTCGTATGAAAGCAAAAGTTTTTTCATAAGTTTCCCCATCTGCAAAATTTACTAGAAAATGACTTGGAAACTTTGTTTATCATTCTGATTTTATGAGTTTTGATTTGATGAAGACTTGGTCATGTATTAATATATGACTTTCAATATTTCATAGATAATCCACTAGATATATTCAAAATCTGGCAATGATGAATGTCTTTCATTTGATGAATATTATGAGTTGTTCTTTGAGTTACTCTTTTCATCCGGAAGAAAAAGTTTTCACGAAAAGAATACATAATTCTACTCGACTTATTATGCTGCATATTACCACTATGTATAGCATTTTGAAGATTATGAAATTTCCTAAATCAAGAATTATACTGAATCATATTCAATAACACACTCTGACGAAGCGAATGAATGGTATGAGCTCTAACTTCACTGTGATTTTTGCATATTTACGATAAAATCGATTCATCACTCAGAATTAATACAAACCTTCTTTCAATTATATTCGAATGAATTCTATTATTCATTAGTCTAATAGTTATTTTCATTAAACAAATAAAAAACGATAAACGAAAAATCTGAAAAATCTGAGTAATTTTTCTACTCCGATATAGCATAATCAGATTTTTATTTGAATATCTCAGACAAGATTCTCAGTCTGAATTTATCTGACCATTCACGAAAAGCCAACGATTTTTTGTAATATTCATCATAACATGAATAATCATAGCAATTTGTCTAAATCGCCATCCAAAAGAAAATTTAGAAAATAAGAAAAAATAATGACGAAGAAAGATTACGATGAAATTTTCACCAAACTTTTGGAGCTATTTCCAAATCCTGATACTGAATTAAATTTTGAAACACCTTTCCAATTACTTATTGCTGTCATGCTATCTGCACAAACTACAGATAAACAAGTAAACGTAGTTACAGATAAACTTTTTTTGAAAGTAAAAGAGCCAAACGATATACTAAATATGACTGAAGAAAAACTAGCAAAACAAGTTTCTTCTGTAAATTATTACAAAATGAAAGCTAAGCATATCAGAGAAAGTGCTGAAATGTTAGTTGAATTAGCTAAAGATAAAAAAACTAAATTAACTAAAAATGAAAAAGAATGCCTAGATAAATATGGATATTATTTACATGAAAGTTTAGAATGACTAACTAAGCTTCCATGAGTTGGAGAAAAAACTGCAAAAGTAATTCTTTATGTACGATATAAACATGATTTAATCGCTGTCGATACTCACGTTCATAGAGTAGCAAATCGTTTATGAATCGTAAAGACTAATGAACCTCTGGAAACCTCTAAAGAAATAGAAAAAGTTATTCCACAAAAATGGAAAAGAATCGCTCATCATAGTTTAATACTTTTTGGAAGATATTACTGCACCGCAAAAAAACCTAAATGTGAAAATTGTGTATTGAAACAATGGTGCAAACATCCAGAAAATTAAACTTCTCAACCATATATCTTATCTATCAAATAAAGGTGTTTTCCTTTTCATATTGAATTCAATAAAATTATTGATATTTTTAAGTCGAATTTATTTTTTCTTTTCTACAATGAAGAATCGACAATTTATTGTTCTAGTCATAGTTTTCATAATCTTCTGATTTCTTTTCCTTATCCAACTAACATCTATCGCTGATAGCCTACATCTTATTCAAGGTAGATTAGTCGAAATCATTAGAGCTATCTAACTACTGATACCCTAATTTAAATCCCAATTTATTGGAGTAATTCAATTCTCCTCTAAATATTTATTTGTCTTTGAAAAAGGCTTACTTCCAAAGAATCCACGGTCAGCTGAAAATGGAGATGGATGTGCCGAACAAATTACATAATGTTTACTCTCTTCTATCAGACTTTTTTTCTGCTGTGCAAATGCTCACCAAAGAATAAAAACCAAATGCTCTTTTTTGTCCGATAAAGTCTTGATAACTGCATCTGTAAAAGTCTGCCAACCAATATCCTTATGTGAATTTGGAGTATTCTTCCTAACCGTCAAAGTCGCATTCAAAAGGAATACTCACTCCTGTGTCCACTTTGTCAAATTCCCTGATTTTGGAGGAGTTAATCATAAATCTGAATACATTTCTTTATAAATATTCCTAAGTGAAGGCGGAATACTCACTCCATCTTGAACTGAAAAACATAATCAATGAGCTTCTCATTCTCAATGATAAGGATCCTGTCATATTACCACTACCTTCACTTTATCAAATGGTGTCTTATCAAAAGCATTAAAAATCATATTCCCTGCTGGATAAATTGTTTTTCATTCAGCCTTTTCTTTTTGCAAAAAATTCTTTATTTCAGCAAAATATGGCTTCTGAAATTCATCTCGAAGTATTTCTTTCCAACTACTTTCTATCTGCGGATCTATCATTTTTTATAACGAATAACTATTAAACTTCAGGCTGTTCACAATTAAACAAAGTTCCAAAAAACCATTGTTCAAAACGAATCACTGGATTGACCAAATACCTAAGTAAGGCATATCTAATTGGTCTAATCATCAATATCAAAGGAACTAGAATTCACAAAAGTAATCATGCAAAAATATCACTTGGCCAATGAACTAATGTCAAAATCCTACATAACGTCATTATCAACGAAATTATTATGAAAAAAAATCAACTCCAAATAAAGAATTTTCTCCTATTATATAATCACCATAATAAAGTAGCCATAGCAAAAGTCATAGAAACTACTGCATGATCTGATGGAAATGAACTAGTTGGCAAAATATCATGTAACAAAGTCTCCTCTGTTTCCACATTATTCATAACTACAATAGGCCTTTCTTTATAAAAAAATGTCTGAACTCAAATATTAATCACCACTGCTATAAATGTTGCAATACAAATATAAATAGCTCACTGCTTAATTTGAACTTTCTTCTTTATCATAGCATACAAATAAACAAGAATCAAAAAAGCAGGATAAGCCAAAACAAAAATATCTGCAAAAACAGGAGCTAAATCCGATATAAAGGAATATTTTTCCTGAATATCGATTCACCACTGCAAAATATTCACACCCCATGATGGTTCAATCAATGCAATTTTATCCATAACAATCAAAAAAATATCTAAACTAAAACAAAATTAAGAGTTTTCACTCTTAATTCAAGTAATTTATTATAAAGGATTATCAATCTTTACTATAATTCATACACAGAAATATTACTGTTTACACCATTTCACACCACGGTATTATCTCATACTGGATAATACAAATCTCAGAATGGATTATTATTAGAATAATCTTTAACTACACTTACAACTCACAAAGATACACAACTAACAATATTCCCAACCTTCACAAAAATATATTTCGCTGAATAATAATCCGGATTGTTCACCCTAAACAACCTCAAAATCATCGGTCCCATAAAAAGAATCATTACTGTAAGAAATAATCCAATAATCATATATCTAATGCTATTCCATGCTGTTTTTACCTTCGAATCGTCTCATCTAGAGAATATAAACAAAAAAATAGCATAAAAAAATGCCCAAATACATCAAACCAACACAACTAATACTATTAAAGCAAAAACAAACAGAATAACATCTGCCGGATTTGCTGTAATTATATTTGAACAAGCATTTTCCATAAAAAAACTTTTTATGATATATTATTGAAATCTAATCCTCACAAAAAACTATTCACCCTTTTCCTTCTTTGGTAAAGCTTTTCTCTCTATTTCTTTGTAGAATTTTTTGAACATTGCATCATTAGTTGACTTGTAAAGCAACTTTGCAACTCTTTCAGAAGGCTGAGCTCATTTTGCTATCCAAGATTTGATACTTTCAACATCGGCTTCAAATATATGTTTCAATGGATCGTATGATCCTAAAACTTCTAAATGTCCACATTGTGCAGGTTTTGTATGTTCAGTAAGAACTACTCTATAAAAAGGTCTCTTTGATCTTCCTTGTCTAGAAAGTCTAATAACTAACATGTTAACTTTTTAAAAACATAAATAAAAATCTAACAAATAATCCAGAATTACTTTAATTTTTCTCTAGATGTGTGCTCTGTGTGTTTTTTGCAGTGTTTGCAATACTTATTCACAGCCAATTTTGGAGTTGTTGCTTTATTTAAAGATGTGAAAAAGTTTGTAGCCTTACATTCAGGACAAACCAATGCAACAGTAATAACTCCACCTTTTTTCTTTGCCATAATTTACATAGTGAATACAAATAAAATATTTGAATGACGATAGATGATCATAAATTTGGCTCTGGGTAGACTCGAACCACCGACCTCGCCCTTATGAGAGGCGCGCTCTAACCTGCTGAGCTACAGAGCCATTAAATTATGCTGAATATTAGTAGAATCGGTGAGGGTGGGATTCGAACCCACGAAGCCTGTTACAGCTTGACTCGTTAGCAGTGAGTTGATTTCAGCCTCTCATCCACCTCACCAAAACACCAATTCGTGGATTGAATATACAGAATTACTATTGTATTTCAAGAGAAAAAATATAGAAGAAAGTATTATTCCAGCCTGAATATATTTCAGAATTTTATAAACTATTGAGGAAATATGGCAGAAGAAGTAGTGTGAATTATTGAATCATGAGAAACTTGATGAAGTCTAAAAGAATGAGTAACCGAAGCTGACGTCCAAAGAGTCCAAGAAAACGCCCGTCAAGCAAAAAAAGTAGCACAACAATTACAACAAGATAAAAAGCAAAATAACCAACTTGCAAATTTTTTATCTTTTCTCCTTAGTGAAATCTCCAATGATAAAATCATCAAATGATTGTACGATACATTTTTTATAACCATAGATCCAAAGACAAATATCCCATATTTCCGTAAAAGCATGAATGATATTGTTGTAGTATGACTTTTCTACCCGTTTTATACAGAAAAATCCGAAGAATTATGAATATCCAATTACTACAAAAATCTAAACAATGCTGGAGAAAAAACTGTAAATTGATATATCACATACCTACAAGATTTATCAGAGCATTACCATGATAATATACCTATTAGTCAAGACAGTTTCATAAAATTATTGATAGAAATTTTTAAAGAATACTTACCAAATAATTCAAACTCTGAATTGTGAGAAAACATAGATAAAGAATACAAAGAAATAATATGCGAAAAACTGTATTTTGAACCAAACAAAAACTAGATGTTAATCATTTAACAAAATTTTAAATATTAAACGAAAAAAGTCCGATTTTTTTTGACTTTTTTTGTATTTTCGGATATAATTAATGTAGAAATTTTATATATTGTTGTGTTCAATATGGGAAATATAGATGATTTTAGAGCAAAACAACAAAAATTACTAAATGCTGAAGAAGAGTTAAGAAAAACTCAAGAAGAGCTTAATAATAAAAATAATGAACTAGAAAATGCTAGACATGAAAATGAAGATAAAAAATCTGAACTAATCGAAGAATTGTTATCCGAAATTGATGCTCTCAAAGAATACGCAAAAAGATGTGAAGAACAAATCAAATCTATAGACCAAGAATTAAGTACTTTACGCGAGCATTTCAACTCTACAAATAATCTTAATGGGCAAACTGTTATTGATCAAACTACAATTCAACCAACTAATATTAATCAAACTACAGTTCAACCAACTAATGTTGATCAAACTACAGTTCAACCAACTAATGTTGATCAAACTACAGTTCAACCAACTAATGTTGATCAGACTACTGTTCAATCAACTAATGTTGATCAAACTACAGTTCAACCAACTAATGTTGACCAGACTACTGTTCAACCAACTAATGTTGATCAAACTACAGTTCAACCAACTAATGTTGATCAAACTACAGTTCAACCAACTAATGTTGATCAGACTACTGTTCAACCAACTAATGTTGATCAGACTACTGTTCAACCAACTAATGTTGATCAGACTACAGTTCAGCCAACTAATGTTGACGAAACTACCGCTGAAAACACAGACACAGAAAATACAAACCAAATCGACATTCGTACATATGATTGATTTTTAGTTGCCCTAAATAAATTACTAGAAGAAATCAAAGATACCAAGAAATGAATTTCCAAAAAATGATTATCAAAAGCTTGAAAAAAGACTATGGATGAAGCTAAGACTAAGCTAGACCAATACGAAAAACAAGTAAAATGAAAAAAGAAAGCATTACTTAAACAAAAAAATTCAGAAATTTATGATAATGATGTAACAAGTTTAAGAAATATACGACAACAAATAAACAAAGTCAGAGAAGATATATGAATATGACAATGGTGATGATTCTCTAGTACCGCAGGTTTCTTATACAATTCTCCAGAAAACGCTGTTAAATCAAACAAACATCAAATTGATAATTTCCAATTTAATCAAAATTTTCAAAAAGAATTAAGAGAATGAGCTATATCCACTATATTCAACTGAAATATTCAAAAAGCTAATGATTTCTTTAGAAGAATTGCTCAGTGAGAATATAGTGCAGTAGATTACAAATTATTTATAGACAATTCTGCCATCCTCACACCATGTTGCCAAAGATATGGAATCTCAATTCCTTCTAATCCTAACTGATGAAGAATAGAGATAAATCAATGAACTCCTCAGACAGTGACAGATTATAAAAATTTAGATCGATGAGATGCTTTCAATCAATGATGAGTATCATGAATAATAGATAAAGCTCTAAGTAGTTGTAACAATTTAACTCCATGACAAAGAAACACGTGGAAAAATATTGGTGTTTTATGATGTTACGCAGCATGAATTTACTGATTATTCAAATTTTTCACCAATAAAAAAATGTCATTTTGGGGTAAAGCCTTGACTACTGGATGAGTAATATTTTGAAGTCAAATGTTAACATGAGAAAACCCTCTTTCTCTATTTAATAAATTAATGAAATGATGATTATCTCGAGATGAATTGAATTCAAAATTTTGAAATGCATTTTGAGATGCCGTTGACTGAGTTCATAATTCATGAATAGAAGGCGCAAATAATATATCCTGAGCTATGTACTCTCTAATGGTCTTTAATAAAGATACAAAAGTTTGAGACGTTCGTGCACTATCTACAAGATTTAAAAACAATCCTCAAGAATGGGGAATATTCCGTTCACAAGCTGCAACAAACTTATGAAGTAAAACTTTTGAACAGTTTTCTGCAATTTTCTCTGAGAATTTTGATGAAACTAAACGAAACAATTGGTTAAATTCAATCTGAATACATGACGGAATCGACGATAATAAATTAGTATATGAATTAGCGGGTAATAAAACTATGAATACTGTTGTAATAAACAAATTTTTAAGTGACAACTGAGTAAAAGTTACAGATAACAAAACAAAAAAAGAAGAGTATGAACAATATGTAAAGTCAATTAACGATAACAATCAAGCTATAGATATCGCCGTACTTGAATGACATAAAAATGATCGATTTATGCCAGATAACGAAGCAACATTTACTGATAGACAAGAAGACTTACAAAACAAAGAAAAACTAAATAATCAAGTGGATCAATTATCTCTAGATGATCAGACGAAATCTGACTTAAAAAAAGAAATTCAACTATTCTATGATGAAAGACCTATTAAAAATAAACCAAACTTAAACGATTTCTCTTTAGACATGGACAACCATTTACTTGTATTAAAAAGTCATAATTGAGAAAAAACAAAAATCGATCTACAAAATAAGACTTTAACATGATTCTGACATAGTGGTGGGAATACCTACGAAATCAGATTTACCAGGACTAAAGAATTATTGGATACAGCTTATCTAACAAACGACATTTTAGCTAGACAAAAAAATAAACAAATTGTTAATATGCCTCCATTCCAATATAAACAAGAAAGAAAATGAATTTGTTTTAATGATGCTGAAACATTAAGCTTTAATTTTGATACTAGAATTCTATCTACTTGACGATGATGAGCAACAAGCAAAATAGAAACTCTGAACAATAATCCAGGCCAATATGCTGAATACTTATCAAAATGTTGGATAGAAGAAAATAAAATAAATGTAGACTCAACACTCTACCCAACCGTTAAAAAATTATCAGAATCATGAATCATTTTTACAAATGAACAAGAAATTAAAGATTTAGAGGATCGGATAAAATGAATAAAAGAAAATCTAAAATTTGCAGTTTCTACTCCTGATGGAAATCCTTTCTCAATAACATTCTCAAACAAGCTAGAATTTAAAGCTGTAAACGGAGATACTCAAGATTTCCCTGAAAATATTTCAGAGAAATTCCCAACATTACTACGAACATGAAATAAAGAAAAATTCTTAAAAATAATGAACGACCCTAACAATAAAATGCGATGATCAGTTCATAACCGATAAAATACATCAAACTCTTTAAAAAAAAGTCAATACGAAGTATGTATTGACTTTTTTTAATAAAAATATATACATAAAGTATATATGATTTTTATTATTAATAATAAATCTCAAACATGGAAACATTATCACCAAAAACATCAGAAAAGAGAAGCCGAGCATCAAAAACCTTTACACTTGCTTTATGCTGAGCTCTAGCTTTTGGAAATGTATCTTGTGGACACAAAACAGAGAAAGATATTATGGAACAAGAAAGAAAAGTTGAAACTCTTTCTTCCCAGATTTCTGATTGCATCAAAGCACGTAAATGATTCGTAGAAAAGTATAATACCCTTCTAAAATACCCCAAAACTGAAGCAAATAAAGCACAAATTTATGAATCGCTATCACAATTATATGATGTAATAATTTACTACGATGAAAAACTCGAAGATTTAGCTGAAGATAGAATTGATGCTGAAAAGGATCTAAATGAATACATATCAGATTTGGGTTCATGAAATTTACCAAACAATCCTATAGATCCTAACAGATGGGATTTTCTATTAGCTATACAATAAAAAACATTTTCGCATAGAAAGACAGACCCAAAAAAAGTCTGTCTTTTTATTTTCTTTTGACTTTAATAATGGAAAATATAGATTAAACAAGATGTTTATATTCTTATACAAAATCAATGTTAGCTTACTGTATATGAGCATGAATACTATGAGCAACCCTATGATACTTAATTTTTTATTTACGTTACGAATACAAAGACACAGTAAATGAACTTCGTTCTCACCTAAAAGAAGCCAATAATCAAGTACAACATTTACAAGAAGAATTAGATGAATATACACTCCAAAATCAAATTTTAAAAGAAGAAGCTACAAAGCTTTTAGACAAAAACGATAACTTAAACGAAGTTGTTTCCGAATTAAGTATGTATTATGTACACATTAAAAAAGCTAGCGAAAAAACTCAAGAGCTAAACGAATACCTTACAAATCCAGACGAAATGTTAGAAGAAAAGATCAAAAAAAACCATAAATCTGATGAAGAAAAAAAGTTTTTCTAGTTTTATAATAAACATTTAGAAATAATGTGATACGATAGTAAACACGTTGAAATACTATGACCAAAAGAATGATATAACGCAGTAGCATCTCAATATAAACAGTCTCACAAGCATCTAAATTCATTTTATCACGTAGAATTTCTACGTTTTTTGCCTAGATGAAAAACTTTCAGAATTATCGATTTATGAGCTTGAGATGGAAGAATGTTCTCAGTTTTAAATTCGCTTCCACATAGTGAAATTACAGCATGTGATATTTCAGAGAAAATGCTAGAAAAATATCCAAAAGAAGCCAAGAAAAAAGTAGTAAATTTGGAAGAAAGTTTTCCATTTGAAGACGATTCTTTCGATTTAGCATTTTGTTTCTTCACACTAGAACATATCGAAAACATAGAAAATTTTTTCAATGAAACATATCGTATTCTCTCAAATGAAGGTCAGATTTTTATAGGTCATTTTTTTCAGAGAAGAGAATTTGAACGAACTGCAAATCAAACGAAATTTAAGATTCAGCAGTATAAACGCTCAACTGAAGATATCGAAAAAATCATGAAAGACTGCTTTTTCAAAATAGATATTATTCCTATGAGCGATAAATGAGTCTATACAGGAGATTTAATTATTTGAAAAAAGTAGAAATTATATCTATCGTTAATGCCTTATGTTACAATCTCCATTACTTAACATTTTAGGGCAAATTTGATTAGATCCATGTCTATTCATTTCAAGACATCTTTCTAAAGCTTTTTTACATTCCTCAATTCTCGCTGAATCAACTTTTCAGTAAGAATCAATTGTTCAACCAATACCATAAATATACCATCCCCAACAAATTACTCAAATAATCAAAATAATTCATATTATAATACAATATATTACTATATTATTCTTTTTTTTCTTCATTAAAATAATGACGAAATAAAATATTTAAACCATAAAAATATCACAATAAAAATCAAATATTAAAAAAGTAGGAACTCAAACTCCTACTTTTCGTTTGTGTATATTTTTTGAAATTATTTCTTAATAATTGCTTCAATGGCAGCAAATGAACCTTTATCTTTTTCATTAATTATGATATAAAGTTCATCTCCAGGGGTTCCTTTGAAGAATGTTACAGCTGCTTGATTAAGGAAATAAACTGTTCCTTCATCTGTAACTGCAGTAAATTTATTATCATCTGTGCGAGAAAGAATAGCTCTTAAATGCTTTCTATCAGCTGGTTTAATAAGTTTATATATAAATTTTCCATCAGGCATAACCTTGAGTTTAAGTGTATCTCCAGGAATAAGTTTTGTCTTTGAAGAATAGTTCATTGGAACTGGATATTTTTTTTGGTCAGCTCCAATCATGAAATAACCATCGAAAAGTCATTCAATTACTTCTACTCCTTCCTCTGAATAAGTAGTAAGTTCAGCATTTCCAATTGTATCATCTCCCTCAGTAGAAGATAATGATTTGATATCCATTGGATCAAAATTTACTAATTGATCAAGAATCACCTTCATTTTCTTGAGTTCAACTTCAACATTTGCTATTTCATTACGAAGAAAATTAATCATTTGTTGATGTTTTTTCATCACTTCTGGATCAACTGATTCAGATTTCTTTAATGTTGGCTTCACAGCCTTTGCTTTACTAGATTCTGCCATTTTTGTTTTTGTTTTTTGTAAATAAAATTTCATACATATAGTATATACCTTTTTTTTAATATTGCAAATTTTTACCGAGAAAATTCACAACAAAATTCTAAGCAAAATCCCTGAATAAAAATCCCCATTCACTACAGAATGAAGATTAATATTTTAGAATTTAATTACATTGCCCCAGCGCGGAGTCGAACCGAGATTACAGTCTTCGCAGGACTGTGTCCTATCCATTGAACGACTGGGACATCTCAACATCTTAACAAAGTAATTGTAGCGAATCACCTCAAAAAAACAAGACAAAGTTTTAAAAAACTGAATTTTTACTTGATTTTTCCCCGATTAAAACTATTATTCTCTAAAAGATTTTTTATTTTTATGTTTTTCGGAAATGTCAGAAGATTTTCAAACTCAAAAAAACACAGTTGCTACTGTTGGAATGCGATTTAGTATCATCTGATTCATCGCGCTCATTACTCTACTTTTTGCTTGGCTATGACTTCCTATGTTATTCGTATGATTCATCCTATGAATAATTGGATTATTCTATAAACCAAGAGGGAAAGCTCGAGTAGCAATATGTATTCCTTTAGTAGTATTCATCGCTATTTTCTGAGTAATAGCATACATTTGGTCATCAGTAAAAGCACCAGCTACACAATTCGCAGATCGAGCTAAAGAAACATTAAATGACGAAACTTTTGAAAATATAGACGAAGATGCTTTTGAAACATTATTACAAAATGAAATTAACAAAATAGTTGATGGAAAAGATGAAAGTTATTGGGAATCTATGTATCAAAATAGTACATGATCAAATGCTATAGAAAAAGGATCTTATATGTTCTTTGGATTATTACAAGAAAGCATGGAAAATGCATTAGAGAAATATAACAACTGAGAATTACCTGAAGAAATTAATAATGAAATAATAAACGTAAATATTGATATTGAAAACAACGAAGATGAAAACACAAACGAAGAATCTGAAGATACAGATGAAAACACAGACAAAGAAAATGTTGAAGTTTTCACTCAATCAGAAAAAAATGATATTCAAGAAATTCTAAACATTCTTGAATAATTTTTAACACAACATACAAAAGGCATTCCACTTCCCGGAATGCTTTTTTCTTTACTTGATTTCTTTTTAGGAATTTATACAATCATAGTCAGATTTTAATTGCGTGCTTTTCTATGGCAAAAAAGAAGGGCGATGAAAAATTACTAGCATTACTCGATATAGTTATCGATAATTATATCAATAAATGAGAACCTGTAGGTTCAAAGTTTTTGAATTCTCTAGAAGAAATAGATGATGCTCCTTCTACACTTAGAAAGCACTTAAATCAACTAGAAAAACAATGAATGGTTTATCAACCATATAATTCAAGTTGAAGAATTCCAACCGTAGACTGACTGAAATTGTATATTGAAAATTATCTCCAACAAATGGATGATATGCAGAGTTTGGAAGTAGATAACGCTAGACAGAATATGAAAGAAATGGTAGAAATGCTAGGAAGTTTAGTAGACGGTGTAATTATATGATTTCTCAGAAATGACGAATATTACTATCTTGGAGTAAATAATCTTCTCAAAGAAACGGATAAAGACCATTTGGATGAGACCAAGTCAATTATTTCATTCATTGAAGAAAAAAGAATCGTAAAACATATAGACTGAAAAATTCTGAAAAAAAATCAGATTTATTACACTTTTATGGAAGACGACAATACCACTATTTCTGCTGTTTATACAAAAGTTATACTGGAATGATATGATTGTATTTTGGCTGTAGTTTGACCACTTAGAGTAAATTACAAAAAAAATGTAGCGATATTATCCCAAGTTTTACAAAAACTAGATCAATAAAAATAAATCTGAATAAAAATTAAAGAATATTTAATTTTGTATGAATAGAATCATGGTAGACAAAGCTGAAAACAATGAAAAGTCTCAAAATTATGTAGAACTTACAGAAAGTCAAATTTTTGAAAAGATTAAAGAAGATCTAAATCCAATCCAAGAAAATTTAGCAGAACAAAAAATAACTGTCGACGAAGCAAAATCCGAACTAAAAAAAATTAACGAATGGCTACAATGAACTAAATTAGAAAATAAAGATAAAAAAGAAATTTGAAAAGCTTTCGAGAAATTAATTAAACTAGAAAAAGATATTGATGAAAATGCTCTTAAAAATGAAGTAGATGAAATCATTAAATTAGTAGAAAATTTAACTAAAAGGGATTTAGCAAATCTAAAACGAGGAATTCAACAGAATCAACAACGATGGAATCCTGAACGCACAGCCGAAGTACAAGAAGGAATTGATGAATCCTCAGACAAGTTTGATTTAACAATCCATGACGCCACTGAAGATAAAAATCCTGTTGCTAGAAAAATTGGTGAACGAATGGAATATTTAATGTCATAAAATTTTATTTTGAAATAAAAAATGAAAGAAATCGTACAAAGCGCATGATGAATAGTTTATTATCTAGATAAAGATTGAGAACCTAGATACCTTTTAATAAAACGTCACGCTTTATCTGGAAAAATAGAATGGGTCGCTCCAAAATGAAAAATTCAGATTTGAGAAGATGAAAAAAAAGCTGCAATTAGAGAAATCCGAGAAGAAACTTGACTAAAAAAAGAAGATTTAATCGTAAAACAATTGCTCTGAACTACATCTCTTAGAAGTAGTGAAACCAAATTATGACATCTAGACAAAGATGTTACATATTTTTTGATGAAATTTACATGAGATCCTAAATCTGTAAAACTAATCGAATGAGAATGATATATTTGAGTGTATAAACGAGCAACTATTGAAGAGGCTCTATGACTAATGTATTACGCAGATATTCGTGAATTAGTTAGAAAAAGTTATTTTTCCATCAGAGAAGAAAAGAAAAATCAATGAGTTAAAGCTAACTTTTTTGACAAATTATAAAAAAATTTTCAACAACTAAAAATTGGTTTAAAAATATAAAATTTTATCAAGTTCGATTTGACTTTTAATTGTATTTTAATACAAGTATTTTGTGGATTTTTATAATACATGAAAAATGGATATCGTAAAAGGATTTTCAAAGTATATAATCATAATTGTAATTGGTATTTTACTTGCACTTTTTGTAGCATGGATTCAATATGATACTACAGATTTATCAGCAAGTGTTTTATCCCTTACTGAACAAGATTTTTTTGAATCTACAAAGTGGGATGCATGATACAAAAAAGAGAATCAAATTTTTGAAGTATTTTTAGCTGAACAAGTTAGAAATGAATGACCTCTTACAGTTTCTATACTTTTTTCACCTGAAAATTTTCAACGATTCACAGATCAAATAAATACAAATTATTCTATTACAAATATTAAAGAAACCGCTTGAAATCTAATATTAAACATAGATGGGTATAATCATTGAGATTTTGCCGAATGAATATTTGAATTACCATATAGTTGAGATTCTAAGGATATCACGCTCGAATATATAAAATCAAAAAATCTGAACTTTGCAATATGAAATTTAGATAACATAGAAAACAAACAAACTCATTAATTTTATTTCCATTATTCATAAAATGAAAAAATTTGTGCTCTGAATTTTAACTACATTATGACTATGAATTTGAGCAATTTTTGCCCAGAATGTACTTTTGCCTGATAGTGCAGAAATTGAAGTTAAAAGCCCAATAGTTGAATGAGAAGCGACAAATTTAGCAGTTACCATAATGAAAAACTGATCAAAAATGAATAATTATGAAGGAACTGTATATTTCACAATCGAAGAAGAGAATTGAACTGCATTAAAGCCTAACGAATACACATTACCAAATGGATCTATCTATACTTTCATACCTACAGACTTATGATCAAAAGAATTTCAAAAATGATTAGAAATTAAAAAAGAATGAACTTTTTATATCCAAGTTGAAGACTTAAACGATCCTGATGAAAAAATTCTATGAAGACAACAGGTTACTGTTATAAAAAACGCTACAACTAAGTGAGACTACCATGTAGACATATACTCACCATTAGCTGAATCTGACGTTCCGAACGAAAAAATTGATATTCTAGGAAGCATTCCTGAACTTCCAAATTCAAAAGCTCTCATTTATATAGACAATAATCCTGCCGAAACAGTAAATGTAGATTCAACTTGAATCATAAATTATCCAATCGGAAATCTCGATTTATGAAAACATACATTAAGAATAGAAATACCAGATATTGATTGAACCATTCTATGAACGTCTGACAAAATATCTTTTAATGTAATTGAACCCAACAATGTAGTCATAAAGGATGTAACCGTATATCCTGAGAAACTATTAATGGTATGAGATAATGCAACCGTTACTGTACTTACAGACGAAATGGTCGAATCAATGAAAATGAGACTTTCCGATAGGCCAGAAAGTGATGGTTTGATTATGGCAAAAGATTGAGTTTGAGAATTTAGTTATAAAGTATTTTTAGTTTCCACATGAGATATTAGCATTTCATTGGAAACTTCCACTTCAAATAATTCCTCTACTCAAACACATGAAAATGTAAAACAGATTCACGTAATTGATACTCCAGAAATTTGAAACGTTAAAACTTCAAAAGATGACGAAAATCAAACTGCAACTCTCGCATGGGATATATTATATTGAGATCCTGTAACTTCATATTCTATAAAATATCGAGGATCTGGAACTGATATCTCAGGCGAAGAAGAAACTGAAAATAGATCATTCACATTCAAAGATGTACCATATGATGTGGAAATAAATGTAAACATAACGCCTATATGGAGAAATTCATTAGGTTTATTAACTCACTGATCATCTGCACAAGCAAAAATTATAAAATTCATCATAACAAAACCTGAGAATTGTTGAAACTGAATAGCCGATCCATGAGAAGATTGTACAAATTGTGCACAGGATTTATGAAACGAATGTCCAGCTCTAGAAACTTGCTGAAATTGACAAAAAGATGATTGAGAAAATTGCTGAAATTGTTCAGAAGATTTATGAGATGAATGTTTAAAAGAACCTAGATGTACAGTAGAAAATATAGCTACACGTACTACAAAAATATGAGATAATTACTACCTTATACGGGACAAAGTAGAAAATGTAACAAAATACATAGTATACAGTTCACCATCTCCTGATGGATTAAACAAAGTGAAAGTTTATGAAACTAGTGATACTAGTTATGAATATCCATTTGATTACACTGCAAAAGAAGAACAGTACATGTATTTTCGAATCGTATGAATATGTGATGATGGAGAAGAGATAGAATTAACATGAGCTACAAAAATCCAAGTTTGACCAGCTGAAAATTTTTTCCTTCTTATGTGTTTAACTTTCCTAATTTACTTTTGAATAAAATTATTCAGAGAAACTGAATAACTCTCATAATTGTATGATTAAAAAATTCATTTAAAAATAAAATAAATAATGAAAGCTTTTCCAAAAAAATATAATGCACAAGAATTACGTAATCGATCAAAGAAATATAAAGAAATCAATAATTACAAAATCGTAGAAGGCAATATTTTTTCTCCATGAAACATTTCAATTTCAGAAAAATTATCTTACCAAGATTTCTTTTACCACTATATAAGAGACTTTTGAAACTATATAAGTAATAGAAAACATAACAATTACGAATATCAACAACTTTTCATAGCATCTAGTAATC
>Ga0265298_10004439_pt1 | contig 17932 bp, 15 predicted proteins | sample AusTroGonzalo_MG_3_FD_193486 | JGI IMG/M metagenome (GOLD analysis project Ga0265298, IMG submission 193486) | Bovine rumen microbial communities from tropical cattle in Woodstock, Queensland, Australia - Gonzalo_01 | ecosystem: Host-associated > Mammals > Digestive system > Stomach > Rumen ... | reverse complement strand
AGAAAGAAAAAATAATATTACCTTTGACAACCGATCAAACAAGCCGTCCTCAGATGGTATCCTATTGCGCGCTACGGCGGTACCCTTTACGCCGCCACGATCGGTACCCTTACAGCGCTACCCGCACATCAAGGTGTTCCGGAAGAAGAAGGCTGCGACGGAGGCGTTCTATGTCATATTGGGCGTCACTGAGGAAGGAACCAGAGAAGTACTGGGCATATATAACAGTCCTGTAGAGAGCGCGAACGGTTGGGGTCATCGCCGAACTCATTCCTCTGCCCTTCGGCGAGGGGCCGGTTTCCGAACGGGTGGAGGTTCGCTATGGTTGTACGCTCTTGAAGGAGAGAAGGGTAGTAGCGTGCGGGCATCGGTTCTTGGACTTCATGGCCGGCATCAAGGAAAAACATCGGGAGGCGATTCACTATGGCCTACTGATACTGAAGATTTTATCGGATTTCAATGTGACGTTTGTGAAGGTCCTTTCGGATACCATCTATGAGCTGCGTACCTGGGACCAGGGGTATGTTTATCTGACGTATTTCTATCTGAACGGAGATACCATCGTGCTGATGGACTGCCACTTAGACGAAGTATACAAGCATCATAAGGCTGCTGACCGCGGCTTGTTGAGACGTTGCAAGGAGATGCGCTGGAACCATGTGCTGTGGAAGTGCAAGTCGGAGGATTATGATGCTGTGCTGGATGCGCAGTTCGGGGAGCCAGGCTCCATTCGGCGAGAGGTCTCAGAGATGCGCGCCTGCAGCAGCTATGTAAGCCAGGCGATCCGCTTTGCGCGGGTTTCGGCAGAGCTCAATATGGAAGATGTCGGGCAGCGTCTGGGCCTCAATTATAAAGTGACCAGGCTCACGCACGTTGAGGATGGATTCAAAGTGATTCCGTACAAGTACTTGACCCGCATCCTGAATGCGATTGGCTTTAAGGCCATCCTCACCCGTCCCGGCCTCCCCGGCTGGAATGAATACTCCCGTTCTCACACTCTGGAGCAGATGCTCCTTGAGATTGGTGAGCCAGTCTATCGCTGGCACCCCAAAGAGGAGGTCTCCACTCCATGATGTAAGACTCTCTCTGCAAAATAAACTAACAACTCTGTGACAAAATAAACTAATAATTTTCTAGGTCTTTTTGGATGTTAGTTATTATTGCTCAGTAATGGCTTTTTACTGAAATGCTTGCGTATATGTTTGTTAGTTATTTTGTCGTATATTTGCAGGGTAAACGAATGTCGTACCGCAGAAAAGACTAATGTTTTTGCGGCAAAATAAACTAATGTAATTTGGCTATAGTAGACTAGTATGGCAACCATTCAAGAAAAGCAAGCAGAATCAATGGCCGTGCTCAAAGAGTACCAGGATGCTCATGGCGAGAACCTGGTTATCCACGGCGCGGATACGCTTGGACGCACCCATACAGAGCGGCTTGTTGACAGTGGCTATCTCAAGATGGTCATCAAGGGATGGTACATCCCGTGCTATCCGGGAAGCGAAGGAGATTCAACCGTCTGGTATGTGTCGTACTGGTATTTCATTGTATCGTACCTGAACAGCAAGTTCGGTGAGAATTGGTGTCTGTCTCCGGAGTTGTCGCTTTATTTTTACAGCGGCAAAAGTGTTGTTCCCGGGCAATTGATTGTCCGCAGTAGCGCTGCCGCCAACAATATCTTATCGCTTCCGTTCGGCACATCGCTTCTGGATATCAAGGCGTCGCTCCCACCATCTGTTGAGGTGGAGCCTCGATATGGCGTCCGCCTTTATCCGCTTTCCTATGCGCTGCTGTTGGTGGGGCCGGATTACTATCGGCGAAACGCCCTAGAAGCTCGGACATGTCTGGCATCTATCCGGGATGTTACACCAGTTGTTACTGCGGCTATAGATGGTGGATATACCTCACGCGCCGGCCGGGTTGCCGGTGCGCTTCGCTCTATTGGCCGGAGCGAAATGGCAGATCAGTTCATCACAATGATGAAGCAGGTCGGTTATTCGATTCAAGAGGAGAATCCTTTCGAAGAGGATATCCGTATGGACCGCTTTGAACCCTCCCCGTATGCTTCCCGTCTTCGCCTCATGTGGATGAAGATGCGCCCGAAGGTGGTATCGGCCAGAGAATCGGCCGGGATAAAACCTGCCCCTCAGGATGCCGACAGCATATTGGCCATGATGGATGCCACCTACATCAAGGATAGCTATAACTCTTTGTCCATCGAAGGGTACAAGATAACGGAAGGCCTGTTGGAGAAGGTGAGGAGTGGGAACTGGGACCCCAAGAATGATGACCAGGACAAGGAGCGTAAGAATGCCCTGGCGGCTCGCGGGTATTACCAGGCCTATCAACTCATGAGGCAGTCGGTAGCGGAGTCTCTCGCTGGCCTGGATCCGGCCCAGATGTATGTCAAGAATCATCAAAGCTGGCATTTCCAGCTATTTGAGCCCTGTATTCGTGCCGGTATCATCAAGGCTTCGGACCTTGTGGGCTACCGGACTCATCAAGTGTATATCCGCAATTCTATGCACGTGCCTCTCAATCCGGATGCTGTTCTGGATACGATGAGTGCCTTGTCGTCGTTGATGAGGGAGGAGTCGGATGCCTTTGTCCGTGCCGTTCTGGGGCATTTCTTCTTCGTGTACATCCATCCTTATATGGATGGGAACGGCCGCACTGCCCGCTTTACGATGAACAGCCAGCTCGTAACGGGTGGCTATCCTTGGATTGTCGTTCCGGTAGAACGTCGCGAGGAGTATATGGCGGCGTTGGAGAAGGCCAGCGTGGAAGAGGATATTGAGCCTTTTGTCCGTTTTATCTGTTCATTGGTCTAATCCTGTCCTATACAAGAAAACCTCCGGCGTCTCGCGACGGCGGAGGTTAGATGGTTTTTGGAACGAATCGGCGACGTTGATTAGTCGCTCTTGGTGAATGCCTTGGAGGCCACTTCGCTGCTGACGCCGTTCTTGATGGCGATTGCCTTCACGGTGGCGGTAGCGCTCAGTGAGATGGCGCTGGAGTAGAGGCTGCTCTCGCTGGTGGGCGTGGAGCTGTCGGTGGTGTAGCGGATCTCCGCGCCGTCAGGGCCGGTGATGGTCACCGAGGTGCTTTCGGCGAACGGAGTCTCACCGCTGATCACGGGAGCTGCCACGGTCTCGTCGGCGGCCAGTTTGCACATGACCTGCATGGGGACGGAGGTCTCGCCGGTGTTGGAGTCCACGAAGAAGTACTTGAAGAACACCTTCGGGGCGACAGCTTGACATTATAGATGGTCACCCGGGGTCGAAGGGTGCCATCCGGCGTGAAAACGGCCAGCTCGTGATTGGGCACTTTGCGGCCGGTTGATTAGTAAAGAACGGTCGTACCGTCTGTCAGTCGGAACCTCAAATTGGTGGTTCCGCGTGCCGAAGTAGTCCGGCAATAAAGCTTGATTCGTTCCAAAAAACCTATCTAAATAATATTTGACTTTATCTTTGGGATTGTCAGAAATGTCATATTTAATTGAAAAATCTCACTCCTTATTTTACTATTCAATCTTTCAAAGATAGCATTTTCGCACAAAACAATCTAAATAGGTCGCACAACTTATAAATAATTAGTGTTCATTTTTGTTCAATAAAATCCCGATTTCCAATGAATTAGGCAAAAAATAAATCAACCCTAATTCATCGCGTTTCGCTTGCTCAATCCAAATAAAATAAAACTAAATAGATTCAGGAGCAGCAAACAGAAGAATAAAGAAGTGGAGACCTAAACAAGTTGTGAATCATTATCTAATATTTCTTTGATATTTATGCGATAACAAATAAAACTGGAAATATGTCCGCCACTGAAAACTAATGTCTTTAGTCTGGGCTATACTAAAAGAACCACGTTGCCGGGTCAGACCTCAGAATGGGGCCTGACTTTTTTCATTTCCAAGAAATTGACTATCTTTGCAACATGTCTCTCCAAACGGATTTTCTTTCCCTGGTGAAGCTGGGGATTGGGCATGATGCCGGTTTTCAACCGGCAGGGGTGGACTGGAAGGCGCTGGACGGCCTGGCGGTGCGCCAGGGGCTGGTGGCAGTCTTGCAGGATGCCGTGGAGAGGCTTGTGGCCGAGGGTGTTGCGCCTGCAGACCTGGCCATCGACGAGTCTGTCCGCGAGCAGTGGATAGTGGATGTCCTCCAGGCTTATGAGGGCCGCTACGTGCAAACAGTGGATACGATAGGGGAAATGGCCTCTTTCTACAATTCCCACGGAATCAGAATGATGGTGCTGAAGGGGTGGTCCTGCAGCCTTGACTGGCCGCGTCCGGACCATCGCCCCTGCGGCGACATTGACATCTGGCTTTTCGGCAGGCAGAAGGAGGCCGACGCAGCCCTCCGCAAGGAGATGGGGATCCAGGTTGATACGAGCCATCATCACCACACGGTGTTTTACTGGAGGGACCTTATGGTGGAGAACCACTACAATCTCCTCAATGTGTATCACCACCGTTCTACCCGGGAGTTGGAAAGCATCATGAAGCGGCTTGCCTCGGATGATTCTATCAGCCGGGAACTTAACGGAGTGAAGGTTTATCTGCCTTCGGCGGATTTCCATGCACTGTTCCTTCTGCGACATGCCATGTCGCATTTCGCGTCTACCGATATTACGCTCCGTCAATTGCTGGACTGGGCTTTTTTTGTCCGCAAACATGGCGCCGAAGTCGACTGGACGAATCTGGAAAAGGAGGTGGAGCGTTTTGGAATGAAGCGGCTCTACGACATTTTCAACGCCATCTGCGTGGAGGACCTCGGCTTTGCCGACAGTGTTTTCCCCCATGCAACGGTTGACCGGGAACTCAAGTCGCGCGTGCTGCATGAGATACTTAAGCCTGAATTCGATGAGGAGTCGCCCAAAGGTCTGCTACGCCGCATAGTGTTCAAATACCGCCGCTGGAAAGCCAACGGATGGAAGCATGAACTGTGCTATAGCGACAGCATGTGGTCGGCTTTCTGGAGCGGAGTATGGAGCCATATTCTTAAACCTTCATCCATTTGATTATTACGTAAATTCGCTTTCTGCATATGAGCATTTTCAGAAAAGTTTTTTCAGGATATTTCCAAAAGCGGATGCTGCCTTACTGGGCTATTCTGCTGACGGATTTCTTTATAACGTTCTGCTCGGGGCTTGTCGTCTGTTTCCTTAGTTTCAAAACGAAAGGGTTTTACGACAACCGTTTTGCAATTTTTTATCTGTCCATCACTTATGCGTTGCTCAGCCTTATCGGGATCCGCATTTTCAAGACATATTCCGGAATGCTCCGTTATTCCGGTTTCGTGGATCTTAAAAGGCTTGCGAGCGCCAACCTTGTGACGCTTGTAATAGCCCTTGGAGTGTCTATTCTTGCAAAAAGGCTGAATATATCCGTTCTGAGCCTCCTTACACCTGCAAAGGCCGTAACGATATTTCTTTTCTCCACCCTTGCGATGTGGATACTCAGGATTGGAGTAAAACTGCTTTTTGAATCGGTCAATACTGAAGAAAACCTGACCCGGGTGCTTATTTACGGCGCTCTTACCGGCGGAGTGGGATTGGCGAAAAACCTGCGGGCACAGAACCCCGTCAAATTTGAACTGGCCGGATTCATCTCCCATTCGCAGAAAATAAAGGGAATGAAACTTCTGGGCATGCCGGTATATACTCTCGAAGATGACATCCCCGCCATAATAGAGAAGCGTAAGATTCAGGGGGTGGTGGTCAGCCCGCACCGTCTGGAGGATTTCCGCCGCAACCAGAAACTGCAGGACCTGCTGATAGCAGCCGGGTGCAAGATTTACATGGTGCACGGCGAAATGGAAGCGAATGTGAAAGACGGAGTAGTGCAGGACAATGTGGATTCGTCGGTCCAGATACGCGAGGTGAATGTGGAAGACCTCCTGCCGCGCGAAGTGATCGAGGTCGACCTTAATTCGGTATCTGAACAACTTGTGGGCAGGAAAGTCCTCATTACCGGTTCGGCCGGTTCAATAGGAATGGAGATCGTCCGCCAGGTCGCGGCGTTCAAGCCTGCCGAGATGATGCTTATCGACCAGGCGGAAACGCCTCAGCACGACGTGCGCCTGATGATGGCCCGGGATTTCCCGGATGTTCCCTGCCGGACGGTTGTCACCAGCATCAGCCGACGTTCCCGCATGGAACATATCTTCTCCTGCTTCAAGCCGGATTATGTCTTCCATGCGGCGGCATACAAGCATGTGCCCATGATGGAAGACAATCCCAGCGAAGCGGTCATAAACAATGTGGCCGGCACCAAGATACTGGCGGACCTGAGTGTCAAGTACGGAGTGAAGAAGTTCGTGATGATTGCCACCGACAAGGCGGTGAATCCCACCAATGTCATGGGCTGTTCCAAGCGGATCTGTGAAATCTATGTGCAGAGCCTGGACAGGAAGCTGAGGCTGGAGGGCTTGAACAAGGAGCACACCCAGTTCGTGACAACACGTTTCGGAAACGTCCTCGGCTCAAACGGATCGGTAATCCCGATCTTCCGCGAGCAGATTAAGAAAGGAGGTCCGGTGCTGGTAACAGACGAACGCATAGTCCGCTTCTTCATGCTCATTCCCGAGGCCTGCAAACTGGTCCTGGAGGCCGGCACCAAGGGTAACGGGGGCGAGATTTTCGTCTTCGACATGGGGCAGCCGGTCAAGATAGTGGACCTCGCAAGGCGTATGATAGCGCTTTCCGGCGCACAGGGCGTGGAAATCAAATTCACCGGCCTTCGTGACGGCGAAAAGCTCTATGAGGAAGTCCTCAGCGAAATGGAGGGCACCATGCCGACCTTCCACAACAAAATCCGCATAGCCAAGGTCCGTGAATATGATTACGACGAAGTGAACAGGAATATCGACGAACTCATCGAAATCGCCGCGCACTTCGACAACATGGAAACTGTCCGCAAGATGAAGGAAATCGTTCCCGAATACAAGAGCAGCAATTCCGTGTACGAGTCCCTTGATAAATAGATTATGGCAAAGAAAGTGTTTGTTTCCGGTTGCTACGACCTGCTCCACAGCGGACATGTGGAGTTTTTCCGGCAGGCCTCGCAGTACGGTGACCTTTATGTGGGAATCGGCTCCGATGCAACCGTCCTCCATTATAAGAACCATAAGACTCTCTACCCCGAGCAGGAGCGTCTTTTCATGGTGAAGAGCATACGCTATGTGAAGGATGCCTTCATCAACCAGGGCGACGGAGTGATGGATTTCATACCTACCGTGGATGCCCTGAAGCCGGATATCTTCGTGGTCAACGCAGACGGCGGCAGCGAAGAGAAGCGCAGATTCTGCGAGGAAAGGGGGATGGAGTATGTAGTGTTGCAGCGCACCCCTGCCGAGGGACTGACCGCCCGTTCGTCCACCGATATCAAGGCCGCTGCCTGCAGCATTCCCACCCGCCTGGACCTGGCCGGCACCTGGATAGACCAGCCCTACGTGAGCTATCTCGCCCCTGGATGGGCGCTTACCATCAGCCTGGAGCCTACCTTTGAGGTGCGTGAGCGCTGCGGGCTCTCCACGAGTACCCGCAACATGATAAAGAAGCTATGGCCCGTGAAACTGCCGGATATGGAACCGGAGATGCTGGCCAAGCTGGTGTTCTGCTTCGAAAATGATCCGGAGCGCAGCGACGGCATCATCAGCGGAGCGCAGGATTCCATCGGCATCTGCATCCCCGGGCTGGCCCGTCACTACTACAACAACCGCTTCTGGCCGGAGAAAATAGAGACCTGCAACGATGCGAAGGTGCTCGACTGGCTGGAGGCGCATCTTGCCATGATACCACTTCATCCGCGCAAGCCGGGTTGTTCCGTCGTGGCCGGAAAGGATATTACGGAAGATAAGGTGAACGCCCTCGCCGATGCGGCAGACGACTGCTGGAAGGCGATATTGGCAATGGACCTGGGCAGGTTTGCATCCTCCTACAGGGCTTCTTTCGAAGCGCAGGTTGCGATGTTCCCCGCCATGGTGAATCCGGTGCTGAACGGAGAGGACGCCCCGAAACCGGAGAATTCCATACAGCCTTTCATCGACAGGTGGTCCTCTGAACCCGGAGTTCTCGCATGGAAGATGCCGGGTGCCGGCGGCGGCGGCTATCTCGCTATGGTAGTGGAAGATGCCGCGGCTTTCTGCCAGGCGCATCCCGAAGGAATAAAATTGCATATAAGAAGAAAATGATATGAAAAGATATTGCCAGACTCTCGAATTGCTCGACGATCCCGATATGATCCGCCGCTATTGCGACGTACACAAGCATGTATGGCCCGAAATCATGGAAGGCCAGAAGCAGGTGGGGATACTTGACATGCAGATTTTCCGTCGCGGAACGCATGTGTTCATGATTTGCGACACCGTCGACGATTTTGACTGGGAAAAGGATATGGAGCGTCTCGCCGCCCTGCCCCGCCAGGCTGAGTGGGAGGCCTTCGTCGCCAAGGCGCAAGGCTCCGACCCGTCGCTCCCCAGCCATAAGAAATGGCGTCTTATGGAAAAAATCTTTGAACTGGAAAAGTGATTTTTTGAAATGGACAGGGAACTGATAACCAATAACGAGGTGAACAACGACGAGAAGACGATTCACCTGTATTTCAATCCGGAAATCGGCCTGTATGTGGCTTATGGCTTCTCCGCTTTTTTCGTACACCATATAGTCAATGATATCATATGCTCGTTCTCCGAGGATTTGCAGATGCCGGTGGCGCTGCTAAAGAGGGCTGTAGTGGAAGAGTTGAAAAAAAACACGGTCAAGCAGCAGCACGACCATCACAAGTACTATCGGCTGGAACTCCGCAGGCCGATCAGGCTTTATGGCTATGTCAGGTGGGGGAAAAGCGTAAAGTGGTAGGTTATGGTGAATTCCTGGATCATAGTTCTGCTGGTTCTGGCGGCTTTCGCCATAGCTTTGGTGTTGTATCCGTTTATCCTGAGATTCGCCATCAGGCATGAGATTTTCGACAACCCCGGTTATCGCAAACTGCAGCGCGTTCCCGTGCCGGTCATGGGCGGCCTGACGATTTTTTCAGGTCTCTGCATTTCTGGTATCATCGCTTTCTTCATATTCAAGGATGTACGCCTACTGTGGGTATGCGGGTTCCTTCTTGTGATGCTCGCAGTGGGAATGTGGGATGATATCAAGGACCTGTCGGCCTATATTAAGTTCGCTATGGAGATTGTGGTGGTGTGGTCCATAATGTTCTTTATGGACATACATATCGACGATTTTCATGGTTTGTGGGGAGTTTACAAGATTTCGGAGGTGTTGAGCGTGGCCATTTCCCTGGTCGCGGGCGTGGGTATAATCAATGCCATCAACCTGATCGATGGCGTGGACGGATATTGTTCTTTTTACGGAATGATGGCCTGTACTGCGTTCGGGATAACCTTCTTCCTGGCCGGAGATACAGCAATGGGGGCGCTCTGTTTCATCATGGTGGGAGCGCTCATCCCGTTCTTTGTCCATAATGTCTTCGGAGTTACGTCCAAGATGTTCCTCGGCGACGGCGGTTCCCTTGTCCTCGGTACGATGTTGACGATATGCCTTTTTGCAATGTTGTCTTCCGGCTCGCAGTGCGTAGTGCTGGACTGGTCGGGGATTTCCCTCGTAGCGCTTGCGCTGGCTATCCTGGCGGTTCCGGTTTTCGATACTTTGCGGGTGATGACGGTCCGTGTAATTCACGGCAGGTCTCCGTTCAGCCCCGACAAGACGCATCTTCACCATCTGTTCATAGACCTGTCATTTTCCCATGCAGGCACGTCGATTTCAATCGTGACTGGCAATTTCCTTATTGTCCTGCTGGAGCTCGTCCTCTGGAAGGCCGGGGTTTCCCCGACCTGGCAGGTGTATACCGTTGCTGCGGCAGGCATCCTTCTCACATGTGTATTCTATTATATATTGGTGATTGAGGGGCGCAAGAATAACGGAGAAGGATCGTCATTGTACAAAAGGTTTTGTGGCGTGGGTCTGAAAACCCATATCCATCATACGTCATTCTGGAAAACTTTCCACTGGATTGCCGACCGTGTCCTGTCCGTGAACGGCAGGCAGAAGGATGCCGATGAAGTCCGGCCGCTCAATTATACAAGACCCGATCCACGCATTCCGCTATAGTATATGAAAACCCCTGACAAGAATACGCTGTGCTTCTTCGCGCTGCTGAAGGCGGGGCTCTGGGAACAGGGCGTCCGGCTTTCAGAGTATGAGGGAGTGGATCTCGCTGCGGTTTTCCGTCTTGGTTCGGAGCAGTCGGTGGTAGGGCTTGTGACCGCAGGGCTGGAGCTCGTGCAGGACGTTTCCATTCCGCGCAAGGACAGGCTGCCTTTCATGCAGAGGGTTCTCGTGCTGGAGGACAGGAATTCCCGGATGAACGCATATATCGGAGACCTGCTGGGCCGGCTCCGTGTTGAAGGAATACGGCCTCTGCTTGTCAAGGGGCAGGGGATAGCCCAGTGTTACTCCAGACCCCAGTGGCGCGCTTCGGGAGATATCGACCTGCTGCTGCAGGATGACGGGCAGTATGGCCATGCGAAGGCCTTGCTTCTTCCGAAAGCCACCCGCATACAGCAGGAGTATTCTTCCTACAAGCATGCGGGCATGCAGGTGGACGGCTGGGAAGTTGAACTTCACGGGTCGCTCCGCTCGCGGCTTTCATCCAGAATAGACAATTATATAGATTCCGTACAGAAGGATACCTTCGAAAAGAATCATGTCCGTATATTGAAGATCGGGGATTCGCAGGTAGAGGTTCCTTCGCCGGACAACGACGTGGTCTTCGTTTTTACCCATATCCTGCATCATTTTTATATCGAAGGGATAGGCCTCCGGCAGATATGCGACTGGTGCCGCCTGATGTGGACATTCCGGGATACGCTGGATGTCCCGTTGCTTCAAAAGCGCCTGGAGGCTATGGGGCTGATGAGCGAATGGAAGGCTTTCGCTGCCTATGCGGTGGAATGGCTCGGGATGCCCGTGGAGGCCATGCCGCTCTATTCTGCCTCCAAATACTGGAAACGCAAAGCCGCTTATATCAACGGTTTTGTAATGAAGGTGGGCAACTTCGGGCACAAGCGAATGGCGGAACGGGGTAAAAAGAAACGCTCGTATTACATAGGGAAAATGTGTTCCCTCTTCAGCAAAGCCGCCGATTATGCCCGTCACTCCGTGATATTTCCGTTGGATTCCCCGCGGTTTTTCTGCCATCTGCTCTCGGACGGCATCCGCGCGACAAAAAGAGGAGAATAGAATATGCAACTTCATATTACATCTGAAACCGGCCGCCTGAAAGAAGTCATTCTCGGGCTGCCTTATTCGAACGGCCCCGCCCCAACCCTGGAAGATGCCTTTGACAGCAAATCGTATGAATCGGTAAAGAATGGCGTGTACCCCGCTGAAGCCGATATCATAAGGGAAATGGAAGCTTTTGAGGCTGTCCTGAAAAAACATGGGGTAAAGGTGCACCGTCCTTCCCTGGTGCCCAATTGCAACCAGGTCTTTTCCCGCGACGTGGGTTTCGTGATTGATGACAAGATCATCGTTTCTAACATTATTCCGGACAGGCAGGACGAAATAGATGCGTACGAACCGATTTACAGCCAGATACACTATAAGGACATATACAATCTGCCGGAATCTGTGCATGTGGAAGGCGGAGACGTGATTTTGTACAACGATGTGGTCTTTCTGGGGCAGTATAATTTCCCGGATTATTCTACTGTGAAAACTGCCCGTACGAATGCCCTTGCGCTGGATTATCTCCGGATGATTTTCCCGGGGAAGGATATCGTTCCGCTCAATCTCAAAAAGAGCGATACCGACCCTTACGAGGGGATACTCCACCTCGACTGCACCTTCATGCCCGTCGGGCGCGGTAAGGCGATTATCTACCGCGACGGCTTCATGAATCCCCGCGATGCCTGGCACCTTGTAAACGTTTTCGGAGAAGACAACGTCTTCGATCTTACCCGGGAAGAGATGTACTGGATGAATTCCAATATCTTCTCCATTTCGGAAGATATAGTGGTGGTGGAAGAACATTTCACCCGCCTCAAGGCATGGCTCGAGCAGCAGGGAATTCTTGTGGAAACGGTTCCCTATCGTGAAATTTCCAAAATGGGCGGCCTTCTTCGCTGCTCCACCTTACCTTTAATCAGAGAGTAATGGGCAGGCTGGCGATGATAGCCTTCGGCGGGAATGCGCTTCTCCGCGCCGGGCAGAAAGGTACTTTCAGCGAACAGCTTGAGAATGTAGAACGCACCTGCGAGCAGCTTGTCCCCCTGATTGAGAAGGGGTATGATATAGTGATTGGCCATGGCAACGGCCCTCAGGTCGGTAACGCCCTGCTGCGGCACGAGGCCGGAAAGAAGATATTCGACATGCCGGCTATGCCTATGGATTTCTGCGGTGCGGAAACCCAGGGCTCAATCGCCTATCTGATTGAAACTGCTCTGGAAAAGGTGCTCCGTCGCAACGGGATGGAACGCCGCGTCGTTTCTCTGGTCACCCGCGTTGAGGTTGCGGCCGATGATCCTGCCTTTGACAACCCCACGAAACCTGTAGGGCCTTACTACCAGACTCTGCCGGAAGACGGTTGCAGCGCGGAAGCATTGCGGACGGGCAATGCGCGTACTGGGCTCCCCTTGTGGGACACAGACGCGCCCTTTGCCCGTAGCGGAGAGCAAGGCAACCGTCGGACTGTGTATAAAGAAGACCCTGCCGGACGCGGCTGGCGCAAAGTCGTCGCATCTCCCAAACCCATAAACGTCCACAATATCGACCTGATTGAAAAACTGGCCCGTGAAGGTTGCATAGTGGTCACCGTCGGTGGCGGCGGCATTCCTGTGGTAAAGGATGCCGATGGCTACAGGGGCGTTGAGGCCGTGATTGACAAGGACCTCGCCAGTGCTCTTGCGGCCATCCGGATGAAGGCGGATGAATTTTACATCCTCACCGATGTCGCCAAGGTGTATATCAACTTCCGCAAGCCAGGGGAGACGGCCCTCGATGTCATGACGGTAGCGGAGGCGGAGCGCTATCTGGCGGAAGGCCAGTTCGCAGAAGGGTCCATGGCCCCCAAGGTGCGTGCGGGTATCCTTTTTGTCAAAAACGGTGGCGCACAGTGTGTGATAACCGAGGCCGGGCAGCTCGGAAATCCTGCCTGTGGAACAAGAATAATTCCTTAGTTTACAAACAGATATGGCATTCAACCTCAGAAACCGCAGTTTTCTCAAACTGCTCGACTTTACTCCTGCGGAAATCCAGTACCTTCTGGATCTCGCGAAGGAACTCAAGAAAGCAAAATACGCTGGCACCGAACAGCCGCTCCTGAAAGGCAAGAACATCGCCCTGATATTCGAAAAGACATCCACACGCACCCGCTGCTCGTTTGAAGTGGCGGCATACGACCAGGGGGCACATGTTACCTATCTTGGCCCTACCGGTTCACAGATCGGCATCAAGGAAACCATGAAAGATACCGCCAGGGTGCTCGGACGTATGTATGACGGCATCGAATACCGCGGGTTCGCCCAGGCGACCGTTGAAGAACTTGCCGAATATGCCGGCGTGCCCGTCTGGAACGGTCTCACCAATGAATTCCATCCCACCCAGATACTTGCTGATTTCCTTACCATGAGCGAGCATGTGGACAAGCCTTTGAAGGAAGTCTCTTATGCCTATTTGGGCGATGCCAGGTTCAATATGGGCAATTCCCTGCTGGTCGGAGGTGCCAAGATGGGCATGGATGTGCGCATCGTAGCTCCAAAACCTCTCCAGCCCGCTGCAGATCTCGTGGCCGAATGCCGCAGGATTGCTGAGGAGACCGGAGCCCGCATCACCATCACAGATGATGTGGACGCCGGAGTGAAAGGCTGCAATTTCATCTATACCGACATCTGGGTTTCCATGGGTGAGCCCGACGAAGTATGGAAAGAGCGCATCGCCATGCTTATGCCTTACCAGGTGAACGCATCGCTTATGGCCCGTACGGGCAACCCGGAGTGCAAATTCATGCACTGTCTGCCGTCTTATCACAACAGGGATACGAAGGCCGGGGAGGATGTTTTCCAGAAGTTCGGCCTGGACGGCGTGGAGGTGACCGAAGATGTCTTCGAGAGCCCCGCAAGCATAGTTTTTGACGAGGCTGAGAACCGTATGCACACCATCAAGGCGGTCATGGTCGCCACCCTTGGAGACTAAATGAAAAGATTTCTTACAGTTCTGTTGGCCCTGACGCTCTGCGCCGGGGCTTTTGCCCAGTGGGAGATCGATCCCGCGGATTATAAGATTAGTAAGAAGGACATGAAGGTCGCCAAAGACCTTTTGTCAGCGCCGCCCGCAAGGCCCTCCGCGACGGGCAAAGGGCCCGTCAGTGACCCACAAGGGGCCGACTGTACGGGCATTGCCCGTCCGCAGTCTAACGTCGCTGACGGCATCGTCTTTCCAAATCCGGCACCCGGAGCGCAGTGGTATCCTTCCGCCGGCCTTGGCCTGTTCCTTCACTGGGGCATCCACTCCATGCTCGGAGCTCAGCCATCCTGGAACATGATTAAAGGTTATGAATGGGGAGGGGAGTACCATACCCGGCAGGAGTATTATGCGCAGGCCAGGACTTTCAATCCACAGGACAGTGCCTTTTTTGAGAGTTATCTTTCCGCTGCGAAAGATGCCGGTTTCCGCTATGCCGTGCTGACCACACGGCACCATGACGGATATGCCCTGTGGCCTTCCCGCTACGGTATCGGCGTGAAGCAGTACATGGGAGGACGGGACCTGGTGCGTGAATATGTGGATGCCTGCCGCAAGGCCGGACTTCGCGTAGGCCTTTACTTCTCGCCGAGAGACTGGCATTATCCGGGCGACAGGCCGGACAGCGAATGGGATGTGGCTACCTGGGGAAAGCGCGGCCCGGTCCTGGACAGCCTTCAGAACCGGAAAGATTTTGAGAAGTTCTTCGCATACGTGATTGCGCAGTTGGAAGAACTGCTGACAAATTACGGGAAGATTGATCTTCTCTGGCTGGACGGGATGGGCTGGTACGGCATTCCCGAGCAGGATCTCTGCACGGAAAAAGTTTATGCCTGGATTCGTTCTCTCCAGCCTGATATCGTCGTAAACGATCGCTGGGCCAACATAGTGAACCCCGATAATCCTGCGGGCACCTCCATGAGAATCGGAGATTTTACCACTCCTTTCGAGTGCGTCACTCCCACTTATGTGCCGTCGCAGTGGTGGGAACACTGCCATATCTGGACCGGAAAAGGCGGAGGATGGGGCTATAATTCTAAAGGACTTTTCCGGTCGCTGAGCTGGTTCTTCGAGGAATTTGTTGCAACGCGTTCCCTTGGAGGGAATTTCCTGCCCAACGTAGGACCTTCCCCGGGCGGAGATATGCATCCCAATTTTTACAGGGAGATCACTGCTTTGAAAGAATGGATGGCCACCGGCGCGGAATCACTGATGGACTGTGGCCCGACTCCTGGAGTAGAACTCTCGAACGTGCCTCTGACGACGCGCGGTCCCGGCATCTGGTACGCCCATGTGCTCGGGAAGTTTAAGGGGCAGGTCTCGGTGCGGACAGGCAGTCGGCCCGTTTCCGTGGTCCTCTTGCGTAACGGTGATTCCGTGGACTACATCTACCGCGACGGATTCCTTAATTTCCGCCTGCCCGATTCCATGCGCGAAGGCGTGGACGATGTTGTGAAGATTACTTTGGAATAGGGGTTCAGCTTCGCGGAAGCTTTTTAAAGGACCTGGGGCGGAATCATTGTGATTTGCCCCAGGTCCCTTTGTCTCGCCACCTACCTGGTGCGTAAAATGCCTCTGGTGCTCCAGGTCCCCTTGTTCATAGTCCTACCTGGTGCATAATAAGCTTCCGGCGCACCAGGTATCTATTTCAAAAGCCATTCATTGTGAACACCAAATATTAGTAGAGCGGGCAATTCCCCAATACTTCTGACTTAATACGAAGAACGCGAGCCAGCTGTTTATCATTGCAATGAAGTTCGCGTTGTAAGATTTTTGCAACAGATACCCTTTCTTCCAAAGAACATTTGCTGATGCGATCTTTTTGGTAATATTCCATACAGGTCTGCACCGCACGGAATAGTACCTCGGAATCTGGTAAGGAATAAAACTGTTTGACCTCCTCGGTATCAATCTCACTATCTAATTTGAAGTTGTTAAGTTCGAACATGAATGACCGCACTGAAGGAAAAAAGGCTTCAGCGGTCTTGTAATCTGTATAGCATCCTGGCCATATCAGTCCATCTGTCCTCACCATCCAGTTTTCTGGGATAGTGGTATGGCTGGATAGCAAACGTCGTTTCTCTCTGTAACTAAAGTTTCCAATATTTCTTGCTCCTGTCAATGCTGACTTCACGTCGGAAAACATAAGGTTCCCCGAAGACCATTTGTACCCCTGGGGTGTAATTCTGAGTCCGCCAGCCACAGGATTACGCAAAAGATATGCGATCTTTTCTCCGACTTTTGATGGAGAGATTGGGAAGGAACCGGTAGTAAAAGTGTCAGCCAGTGGCCTTTTACGGTGTTTTACTATCCACATCGAAGTCAACTTTTTATATGTGTTGATGAAGAAGTCGCAATACTCTTTTTCGCCATGGAAAATAAAGTGAAAGTGATTGTCCATCAGACAAAAAGCCAGAATATTAATTGACATTTCCTTTTCCTTGCACATTGCCAGGCACACTGCAATCCTGTTCATTCCGGCAATGAATTCCGCTTCATCTGCAAACAGGATTTCTTTTGTGAAACCCTTCGAGCTATAATGATAATATCCTTTCATGCCTGCAAGTTAGCAATCTTCTGCTACCGTTATAATATGCAAACATATCAGTTTAGTTTTTACCCCCTGTTCTGACCTACTAAAAGAAATATTTAGAGCTATAATCTCTAGGTTTGACTTATTCGCGTCATGGCTCAGGTCTATGATATCGCTGGGCGCAAAGAGGAAGTGACTAAGGTCTGCGACGATGCTGCTATGGTAGTACCTGGGGCACTAGAGGTCATTTCCGCACCAGGTCAAATATCCAGCCACCATACGCCATTTCGGTTTGGTGGGGTCTATGGTTTTTCGTACATTTGCAATAATGGATTCCCGGACATTTATTGCCATAGACCTTAAATCGTTCTACGCGTCGGTGGAGTGCGTGGCGCGAGGGCTGGATCCGCTCACCACGAATCTGGTGGTCGCGGACGCATCCCGTACGGAAAAGACTATATGCCTGGCAGTTACGCCAAGTCTCAAAGCCTATGGGATATCCGGCCGCGCACGGCTGTTCGAGGTAGTGCAGCAGGTGAAGCGCATAAACGACGAACGCCTCAGGCACATTCCCGGGAGACGTTTTTCCGGAATAGCAACCCGGGACTCCGAAGTACAGGCCGACCCTACCAAAGCTCTCGGGTATCTCATCGCGCCCCCTCGGATGTATCACTATATGCAGGTGAGCTCCCGGATATACAACATCTACCTTAAATATGTATCCGCGGAAGATATCCACGTTTATTCCATAGATGAGGTTTTCATCGACGCCACACAATACATCCGCCTCTACAAGACAAGCCCTCATGACCTGGCAATGAAGATAATACGGGACGTGCTGGCGCAGACGGGCATTACGGCCACAGCCGGCATCGGCAGCAACATGTATCTGGCAAAGATAGCGATGGACATCGAAGCCAAGCATAGCGCTCCTGATAAAGACGGTGTTCGGATTGCAGCTCTGGACGAACGCAGTTTCCGGCAGAAATACTGGGCCCATGAGCCCCTTACCGATTTCTGGCGCATCGGCCGTAGAGTAGCCACCCGCCTGGAAGCCAGTGGAATGCATACTCTGGGAGATGTAGCCAGATGCTCTCTGGTGAACCCGGAGATTCTTTACAAAGAGTTCGGAGTGAACGC